>Ga0208957_1000206_pt1 | contig 51394 bp, 77 predicted proteins | sample RifOxyA1_FD_184029 | JGI IMG/M metagenome (GOLD analysis project Ga0208957, IMG submission 184029) | Groundwater microbial communities from Rifle, Colorado - Rifle Oxygen_injection A1 (SPAdes) | ecosystem: Environmental > Aquatic > Deep subsurface > Groundwater | place: Rifle, Colorado, United... | reverse complement strand
TGGTGTGGCAATACAGCTGCGTCAGGCTCGTCAGCGCGCTCACGTCCAGCACTGTGAGTTGGTTGACGGCGCAATGCAGATACGTCAGGCTCGTCAGCGCGCTCACGTCCAGCACTGTGAGTTGGTTGGTGTGGCAATGCAGCTGCGTCAGGCTCGTCAGCGCACGAACGCTTGGAAATGCGCCGATCAGCCCATTCGACGCGCAGTTGAGCGCGAGGACCCTGGTGGGGTCGCTCGGCTGAAACGTAATCGCGCGCGTCCCCGCACTGCCGTAATTGTGCGTGATAGTCTGGTCCGCCCCCGTGGCGGTCGTTACCGTGCTGGTCCCGTCGCCCCACAAAAACGTGTAGACCGTGCCGGATGTGGCCTTGATTACCCACGATTGGAGCTGTTTTGTGGTCGTGAACGTGGCGGGGGCGATACCACCACCACCACACCAAGTCAGACCCACACCAATCCCGACAGCTAGTGCAGAGTCGCATAGCCCGCGGTTATAGTCGTATTCGGCACACTTCCCATCGTAATCGATTATCGTTGCTCTGGGACGTGGTATGTAGATAAACCGGCGCATGCTACTCCTTGTCTTCCGCTTGTTACGTTTCGCCTCTAGTTAGCACTCACCAGTAAGCGTAGATTTGAGTCGCGCCGCCCGTTACCGTGTAGACGTGAGTCACGCAAAACGGATAGATAGTATTCGCTGACACGCTAGGGATAGTCACAGCCGCAGTCACGTCCGCAAACTTGACCTTCAGTTTCCCGGCGTTCCCATGCACGATAATCGCACGCGACTCGTGCGTGAGTGCAGCCGCACCCGCAGTAGCTCCTAGCCCGCTTGTGGCGTTCTGGAAACTGCGGATAGGACCGACGAGCGCCATGATGCGCTCCCAAACGTAATTGGTAGTAGCCATGAGGATTCCTTACTAGTGTTATTGGTGCTTCAGAGCACCGCAGATACCTTGTCCAAACGGATTCCTACGTTGACCGATGTCGTCCCAGTCGCTCGATAACGCAGATGCACAGAACCGGCGCTAGCTGCCCACTGGTGCGAGCCGTGGGCTGTCCCGATGACATTCGCCGCAGTTGATGACGCGATGACCGATGCGGTCCCGGCCGTCGTGCACTGCGCGTTGGCCGCCGCGGTGTAGCTGTAGACTCCCGATCCCGACGTGAGGCTTACAACCACAGTGGCAATCACACGCGCAGCATACCCCGGCGTCACCACAATAGACGCGCTGGTCGCTACATCGTTTGTGGCCGACACACCCCAGGTCTGTGTCGCCACGTCCCGGATAGACTGGTTCAGTTTGGGCAAGTATCCCCAAGTCCTATCCGCCTCGTCTCGCTCACCAATCGCCAGGAGTCGTTTACCACCGCTCGTGAGTACATGCACGCCAAGTTGCTTCGTGTAATCCGCCACGTCGTCGCCATTCGAATCCACGCCAGAATTGACCACTACTCGCACCAGATACGTGTGCCCGGTGGTAGCAGTCGCCCGAAACGTGGCCGTCTTAGCCGACTGATTCGTGGTTACAGTTGGAGCAGTGCTAAGCTCATCCGTTGACGGAATCGTTACCTGAATCGTAGACACATCGTTAGATTCGAGCGACACCTTGCAGTAGCTACCAGCTTGAACGTCCGCGGGTGCATCGTAACTGCGCCAGGACCAGGACGTGCCTGCGGAATTGGTTGCAGCCGTGCCGATTCGGAATCGTGCGCTTGCCATGTTAGACCTTCCTGAATCCGCCTAGCTTTACGAGTTTCGAGGCTGCTAGGTTTTCGTTGGGTGGAACGGTTGCAGCGGTGTCAACTAGCGCGTCTGTGTACGTCGAATGAAGCAACGATAGACCATCTAGCGTATATTGCCACGCCGCATTCGCGTGGGTTGCCCCCGAAGCGGCATTCAGCGTCGCGTGAACCTGAGTCGTGTACGACACCGCTTCTCGCGAAATGTGCGCCAGAAAACGCTTCTCCAACGCCTCGAACGCGAGCACTGCGGACTCTTGATCGCTTGCGCGTGGGATGTCGTCGGTCTTTGCCGCAGCGTCCGCAACACCATGAGCGTTGGTAACGACTCCGGCCATTGTCTTGTTTCCAGCGTGCGCGCCGAGTACATCAAGGCAGTCATTGACGAACCTGGGCACGTCCGCATAAGTGGCGGGGAAGTATCCAACACGATTGCCAGCGGTCCCCCATTCGTTGGTTCGTGCAGCAGTAGCCGTGCCGGTGGCAGTGCCGCCCAAGTGATACCCCAGATTCACGATGTTTGACGCACCGGTAGACCAGTATCGCAACACGTGCCGCGTGTGCCCCTGGCAAAGCGTTCGCGTTCGCGTGGCAAGCGCTCCAGTGTTTGCAACCGACGACGTCACGACTGTCTGCCACGCTGCACCAGGCGGATAGTGCACGTAGCTTTCCGTGCCGAGCGCCGTCCAAGTTGTGCTTGTGTGTGTGTTGTGCGCCGCGGCGAGCAGTCGCACTTGAGTTGCCGCAGACGCGAACGAGCCCCCGCCTAGTACCGCTGGCACTCCTGCCGTGGCAGTCACCGAGTGCGAGACTGTGTCCGTGTAGTGGTTGAGTTGCGCAATGCGACAGTCGTTCAGCCGAGTAATGCACGACGCCAAGTTTGTTCCGATTGCCGCCGTGGACACTGTCGATGCCGTCGCCGTATCCCGCAAACGATGCACAGGCCAGAACGGAGAGGCTATGTGCGAATCCAAGCGCAAACCCAACCAGGACATGTGCTTGAGACTGTCCGACGTCCCAAGCAGCGTAGACCACGAGACAAGCGCACTCGTGCCAGCATATCCGCTTGCGCCAAACGCAGCCATCTGCGCCGTTACCGCGCTAGCACGAAGCGCCTGTTTTGCCGCGTCCGTCGTCGCGCCAGTGAGCGTCGGAGCGTAGGATGCCCCAGCCTTGTACGTCATGATGCCGGAAGTTGTGGATAGCGCCGAATCTCCGTGGGCTTTGACTGTGACCGTGCATGCGTTCGGCGCGAACCCGATTTGCCTCTGCATCACGCGCCCCACCCGGAGTACGTAGTTCGCGGTCGCATTCGTGCTTACTGTCTCGATGCCGATGCTGGCACCTGTGCTGCCATCGCCGTTGTAGTTTGGCGGATTGGCCGACACGGTGAAGTCGCCTACGCCGATTGAATACGTGCCATCGACATCTGGAGTGATATCCGCTGTCTTCTCGGTGCCAGCCAAGTACGGTGCTTGCGCGTCGCTGTCATACAGCTCCAATACACTGGCCGGCGGCTTGGACAGCAGTGCAAAGCGCGCACGATTGCCGGTCATGCCTGTTGCCGTCAACGTCACGCGGTCGCCAGCGAACGGCCACTGTGTGTTTCTGACTATGCTTACCATGTATATTCCAGGTCACTTCCAGAACGTGAAGTCTGTTCCGCCCGAAGCCTTGTCCACGTTGACAGCGCAGATAAGCGACTTGATATACAGCGGTCCTGCCGCGTTCGCGCCAGTCTCTCCGCGCAACTGTACGCGGTACACGTTCGACGTGATGGTGTGCCCAATGGTATCAACGGATAGCGAGATGCCTCCGGTAGCCTCATATGCAGCCGTCGTCGTCCACGTCCACGATGCCGTTCCAACTACGGACGACGTTCCGTATGTACCAATTGAGTAGACCGTTGCGTGGGGCAATATCGCAGGCTGGCCCGCGTGTCCCACAGCAGCCTTCAGTCGAACGATGGTCTGATACAGCTCGTGCCCCTTCGGCAATCCAATCAGGTCGAAGCTGACATATCTAGACGTCGCGGTTGCCGTCGTGATATTCATGTATGCCTGACCGTTGAGCACCTGATACACGGTCGCGGAGCTGCCGTAGAATCCGGCGAACGCCAACGGCATCGCCTTGGCTCCGCTCACCGTAGACGCCCGTGCAACTCCAGCCGCTGCGTTGGTGTCAATCGTATTAGCCTGTGTCGATGTCAGGACTTCATTGGCCCCAAACCCGGCCGACTTGGCTCTCTGTAGTGCTGCCATCTGTTACACTCCAAACGCCGAAACATCAAGATTCGGCTGGTCAAGGTAGAATCCAAACGATAGCGCATGCGCCCCCGCGGATTGCGTCTCGCTCAGTGTGTACGTAGCCCATGCTGGCAACCATTCCTCAAGTGACGCGGCGCAAGCCGACCTGCGCGTGTCTACTTCGTCCTGCGTTGCGGCAGCCGGACGGACGTATTCGATACACACGTTGGCTATAGTCGAGTACCACGGATAGCCGGTGAGCGTCGTACCACCGGGCCAGCACAGGACCGCGCTAGACAGGTCCGTAAGCACGCTCCACGCCTGCCACGGATAGAACGATTGAAGCGCAATCTTGTTTACACCTTCCGATGTTGCGGCCGTGTTTGCTAGCAGTCTCGCGGCAACTTGTGAGCGCCTGTCGGAGTCAGTCATGGTCGACGACACGCCGAGTCCCAAGATTGCTTCCCACCGCTCTAGTATCTGCGTGAAGTTGCGCGGGTCCGACTGCTCACGATATCGCTCAATCGCCATGTCTGCATGGTGCAGCGCGCGAGCAAAAGCCTTGTCCTCTGCAACAGTAGCAGTGTCCTCTTCATCGCTTAGCGCTGTACCCGTGTTTGCTCGGATTGAGTTATACAGGTTCTCGACGGAAGCGTGTCCACTTCCGCCTAGGCGCAAGGGGAATGGCGACTTCCAACCGAAAGAGCCCATGTTAGTAAACCCAAACTGTGTGCTTGAGGTTCGACGCTGTTCCTGCCGTTGTATACGTCGTGACGGTAGCGACGTTGCCACTCACGGTAACGAATCCCTTGCCAGCCTCATGTGCTTGCAACTTGGCCGTGCGCAGTGATACTGCCGCTGTTACTTGCCGGGCCGTGGTGGGGTTTAGGTCGGCATACGACGATGCCCACGTGATAGTGTAAGCCCCCGTTGCCGAACGCACAACGGCAGGCCTTACGCTGGACGTATCTCCCCACATTGCCGCGTGGTCGACAACCATGCTAGAACCAGTCCCCGCAGCCGCCGCACCAGATACCACAACCCACGCGCGGGGTGCCGTGTGCGTCATGGCCGCGACTGCGATACACAGGTTCTCGTACTTCTCCGCAAGTAGGTCCGTTTCAGGATTAGCCTGCGGAGCATAATCGGTATACGGCAGCCCGAAGTCCGCGGTCGGGTCAAGCGTGGTAGGTAGTCCCATAGTTTCCTCGAGCTATTCTCAGAGCGGGTATACTGCGAACTTGCCAATCACAAGCACGTTCGGAGGGTCAGTTACGAGCGTGGCAACGGCTGGCGTGATTGGCAGCGTCGTGTTGGCAACAGAGCAGTGTGCCACTTCGGGGTGTGCGTTAGACAGTGCACCCAAATCTCGGCTCGTATACTGCGCAGGCCAGGACTCAAACGTGCGCGGACGACGGTATGCGCGAGGGAGTATGGTTGCATTCGTCGTAAGTTCTCCCGGACCAAGTGCCGCGAATGTTTCTGCCACGGTCTTACCATAATCGTCCAACTTCTCGGCGTCGGGTGACACGTAATCGCCGGACGCTAGGATTGAGATATCCACCGCAGCAAACAGCGTCACGTCATACGTGGTTCCGGACACGAGCGTGCTAGACTTTATCTTCCCGTGCACGAACTTCTTGCGGCTATTCGACCATACGGCAATCTGCGCGTTCGCAACCGGCGCGGTGTATCCGGTGATGCGCAGTATGTTAGCAACAGACGGTGTCGCTGCTAGGTAGGTCGCGTATGGGGTAGTCCCAACCGAGGGCCAGCGTACCGACAGCGCGTCCTTCCACCCGCCTCCAGGACCTCCGTCAATCTTGTGCAACGGCAGGGACAACTTGAGCACAAGCGTGGTGTCCACGTCTGCTACCGTCGTCGTCGTCAGGTCAACGTGCTCCGGTGACTGCCCCACCATGGCGAGCGCGGCCACATTGATAGCCGCAGCGGTCAATTCTCGTGTGTAGTACGTGTCCGCGATTGCCTCGCGCGTGAGGGCAACGTGCACGGTAGCCGGCCCCTGTGCAGCCGGGTACACAAACGCCTTTTCTACACCAGCGCCAGATTCCTCCGCCCACTGCGCATAGTGCGCCCATGAGCCAGCCGCGGCGGGGTGCCGTAGTGCGTCCTGAAGTCGAGCGCGCAGCGTTGCATCCGTGTCCGGGTCAGTGCCTCCCGTGAGTCCACCAAGGTCGACGGTAGCGGCAACGGCAGAACCGGACGGGGGAGACGTCCAGGTGAACGCCGTCCCGTAGTCCTTGTTCGTGCGCTTCCCAACGTCCTTACCACGCACGGCCACAAGAGAGCCGTTCGTTGCGACAGTGTTAGCCACTACCGTGTACCTAAGACCGTCTGGCGTAGTGCCTTCCGAGCCAGACAGATACGTAACAGAGCCAGTGCACTGGACCTTTACGTTACCTGTCGCACCTGCCCCCGAGCGCTTAGAGATTCCCTTCCAAACAGACGCGAGTCTTTCCAGGTCGTCGGCTTCCGCTGAGTCAGGCATCGTCGCATCTTGAAGCGCACCGACCTTCGCATGAATCTCCAATGCAGTAGCACCAACGGCTTCGGCCTTTACGTATGACTCGCTACCGGGAGCGATGTTAGGACGCGCCACACCCGCACGAATCTTGAGCCGTCGAATGTCGTTTAGAATCTTCCCGCGAAGGTCCGCGAGCGATGGTAGCACGACTCGTGTGATGGTCATCCTATTGCCTCGACTATTGCCTCAGGGGTGCAGATACACGGTCCTGAACGCCCGTGCGCAGGTTCGTCCAAACGATGTAAGCCAGCCCCGAGTTTGCTGCGGATTCAGTGTCTACTCGGTCCAGTCTTACAGAGCCATCGGATAGCACCGGAGCCAATGCGGCGCGTGCTCGTGTTTCGATATCCTGGCGGAAGTTTCCGCCAATCGTGGGCGGGCGAGAGAATCCGCTCTTAGGCGAGCACTGGCGCGAACCAAACTCTTCGGCCATTAGCATGTATACTCGCTGCCTTGTGTCGCCCATGCCCTCCTCGTTACCAGCGGAGTCGTACTCGTAGTCCTTCGTAAGGCCATTGATTAGCACGCTGGAAACAGTGCCTAGCGTACTGCGTTGGTATCCGGTAATGACCAGCGCGGCGGAGATGATAGGTTCTCCGATTCCGGCAGGCGAAGTTCCTAGTGGTTCGAATCCTGCGCCAGTAGTCATGTCATCTCACAGGGCGTCGAGCGGGCAAGGTGGTAGAGATATCCACGGCAGTTTCAGCGTGGGAAGCGAGATTGCCAACGATGGCAGCGGGATGCTGATTGAGATATCGATGTTCAACTCCGGAATCTTCAGCGAGAACCACGGGAGTTTGAGTACCGGCAACTCGATTGAAAGGCTCGGGAGTGGTATCGAGATATGAATGCTGATATTGAGTTCCGGTATCTCCAGTGAAAACGACGGAAGTTTGAGTGCGGGCAGACTGATATTCAGAGACGGCAGACGGATGGCAAAGGGGAATGCGAACTTGCATAGGCTCAACCGAATACCTGTGGGCTAGCTGCCGTTCCGACCAATGGCTTAGCTCCACTCACCCCGAGTTTCACCGATGCCGTGTTCAAGTTCGTAGCCGCGCCAATCACTTGGAAGTTGCGGCAGGCGAACGTTACGTCCTTCTGCCCAGCGTTGACCACTAGTCCATTCTCTTCGGAGAACTCGATTGCCATCCCAGCGCCGTTGACTATCTTGATTTCGCCAGCGCCTTTAGGGTCTAGACGCACGACTAGTTGCTTTCCGTTCTTCGTTGGGACAAGCACGTTGATAGCCCCGTTAGCCTGTAACCGAATCAGGTTCCCGCCAATCGAGTACAGGGCAACATCGCCCTCGCCCATCTTTCCGAACGCTGCCACGCTAGCCAACGCGCGCGATGCGATTCCGAACACCTGAGCGCCAACGCGCAGCGCTAGCACTTCCGCGTTGGCCGGTGGGCGCGACAGGAACCCGTAGTGCTGCCACCAATCGATAGGCGCGCTCTCGTCGGAGTCCGGCTTGATAGGGTCATCTGGACTGCGCTCGGGCTCGGACAGGAATACGCCAATCGTGGACTGATTGTCGCCAATCAAGTCGCTTCGCTTGACTGGCAGAATGTCAACTAGTCCGGCGAGGTCATAGGCGCTCATGTGCTTAGGGCACGTCGATGTCCGAGAGTTGAATCGAATACAGCGGTTGCAGCGTTAGTTCAGTCGTGGTACCGCCATCCACCGAGCCGCGGAATGTGCGGGACGATACCCACATCTTCTTTTCCACGTTGCAGTATTGGTCGCTTACGTTTGCCGTGGTATCGACCGCGAACAGATTGCCAGTCGCTCTGTCCCTGTGACCAATCGCGGTTACCGTGTACGACTCTTCATCCTGCCGCAGTCGAGTCATCTCTTGGAACGCAAAGTCCTGCGCCTGCTCCGATGTCTCGGCTTGGTCGTGCTGAATGTACGCTGGCTCGATATACCACTTAGAACGTTGGTTGTATAGTGCGTAGTCTGGCTTTCGACCGCTCACAACGACTTCGCCATACTGGGTTAGCCACGGTTGCGCCCAGCCTGCCACGGTCTTCTTGTCCCATTCTTTCTGGGTAGACTTGCCGCGCACTTCAAGATAGGTAGGGACGTTGGATAGGTTCCGCCCGTACGTGGCTGATATGTACCCCGTGCCAGTCTGGTCCGTGTGCCGTTGAATCTCGTAACTTGGTTCTTGCGCGTAATCGGGCCCGCCGATAACGATGTTCCCGTCCGCTGTAGCCCATATCCAAAGTCCGAACCGGCGTAGGTTGCGGGACACGAACTCGAATGCGCCCTCGTTCGGGTGCGCTTGGCAGTAGTCGATTACCTTCTTTTGCTGCGCGCTACGGTCTTTGCCCTTGCCCGGCTTCAGGTCTAGGACTTGTCTGTTCGCTTCGTTGTCGTAGTACAGGTCGGGCTTGTCTTGCATGTAGTATGCGTCAATGACCTTCGCGACCATATCGGCCAGCGTGATTCCCTTGACGCGAAACGACGGGTGAATGTTCGCCTTACACAGCGGCTTCAGGATGTCGCGACCTTGCACAGTCAGGCGCGTGCCACTCATGTCGCTTTGGATTGACGTGCTATCCACGAAGCCGGTGAGCACGCGCTGCCCGTCAACCCACGCTTGCACCTTCGTATCGGGCTGTAGCAGAGACAAGAACTGGTCAATTTTGTTGCGCCCGCACACCTGCACAGACCAGCCATCGGTCGGGGTAAGGAAGTCCGATGCGATAGAGTAGGAATCCCACCCAGATAGTTCGGTGCCATCCTCGAGCACGAACTTGGCTAGCTCTAGGACCACTAGCCGACCTCGATGAAGTATTCGCTACCGGCCGCGATGATAGGCTTAGACGCGGCGCGCGGATTGAGCTTGTAGAACGCCTCGACACTCATGCCCGCACGGGAAGCGGCGTCGCGTGGGATGATATCCTGCGCTGCTACCACGTAGTCAATCTTCTTTTTCGATTGCGTCACACCAAGACTGTCCGCCGTGTCTTGCAGGTTGCCCGCGATGGTGGCGAGGATATCACGACCAAGCCAGGCATCCGCGCTAGTAGCAGAGTCGACCGTGTCTAGCATGCTATTGATTGCGCCGGTCACACGTGAGACCTGAAGCAACTTGTCCTGCACGCTGAGTTGCGCAAGTAGTAGCGCTCCCTGTAGTTTCTTCAGAGCGGTTAGTGGGTCATCACCGGAGCCGTCATCGTACGTAGGAGTCGGGTCGATGTTCCCCGAGATTGCTAGGAAGTCCTGCATGAGTGCCAACGCGGACGTGACTGGTCCAATCGGGTTGTCCGATACAGTGACTCCGTTTTCCGTGGACTCGATAAACGACACATCTACGTCGTATCCGTCGCGTAGATTCGGATCGAACGTTACCTTGAAGTTCTCGACCTTGGCATCCAATTCACCGAACTCAGGATGCACGAACGGCCCGACGCTACGGTCTAGGCATGCATTCCAGAAGTCTCGGAACACGTCCGGATATAGCTTCTTAGGCCAGCTTATCAGGTTGTGGAACGGCACGCGGAAAGACATCTTCGCGGACTTGCGAGCCATGTCCTCAACGTTCCCGCCGTCCACTCCAGGCTGGTTATGCTCCACTTGCGCATGCGAGAAGTCCAACGTATGAAGCTGACACGGCACACTGACCCCTCGGAAGGAAAGGTCTAGGAGCCCGGACATGATATCGTAGGGACTTGACGGCATGCTATCTCGTGGTTATCTTGCCCGTATGAGCACTATCGAAATTCCGGGGCTTGGCGGTTCTCACGTGTCTGTTAGCCTGCGCGTTGAATTCGACGGAGCCGCGTGCGTGGACCTTGCGGCGTTCACCAACGGTCGCTCTCCCGTCGTTGTCTCGTTCGCTAGCGCGGTCGAACTAATCGCGGCACTGTCCGAGATTCAGTCGGCAGTGGATGCGCTTCCAAAACCGAAGCGAGACAGGCCCATTGTGTTCGCCGGTACCGAGGAAGCGAAGGAACAGTATCGGGCCACGATGGCCCCATTCCTGCGCGTTATCGACGGGGGTAAAACGAGGCAGCCGTGCGCGAACTAGACGCAAACGTAGCGTCCGTGAACGGACTGTACAGCACGCGGCTAACCGTGACTGTCCACGTCTCAGACCATGGCGCGACACTGTATCTCATGGCCTACCCACGCGACGACCGCGACCCTATTCTGGTCCCCATGCGAGACACGCACGAACTACAGATGGCCCTTGCCGATGCGCAACGGCTCCTAGATGGCGTCAGGACCGAACCTGCCACTAGCTATCGCCAGCCTGCGCGCGGGTTCGTTTCCAGGCTGCTAGCGGGGCTGGGACGGGTCGGTCACTGAATACCCGACCGAGCGGAGGGGGAGGTTGCGGCGGGAGCACCGGAGCGGTTGGGACCGCCGCTGCCCGGATTGAACTCCTTAGCAGCCGCAGCCGCCGCGCGCAAGGCATCGGCCAGTTCCTTTGCAGACGCAGCCGTCGCCTCATTCTCAACCTGAGTTCTCGCCTCTCGTTTCACGTCCTGTTGGACTGTCTCCTGGATATCCTTGTTGCCAGTTACAGCGCCATACCCCGCAGCCAACCCGCCGAACATCTGTTTCAGCACACTGGTGCCAGCACCGGCGCGCTTGGACGCTTCCGCAGATTGGACATCTAGTTGTCCGGCGAGTTCAAGCGCCGACTCAGGGTTCACCTTACTACCCCTGGCAAGCATCTGCCTAGCGCGGTCTTGACTATTGCCCGCCGATGCGGTATCGAAAATTCTCTTGTCGTTCTCTTCGAACGACTTGTCAATAATCATCTGACCAGTTAGGTACACGGCCGTCGCCACCATGGCGATTGTGCCTATTGAGCCGAATGCCTTACCAACGCCAGTCTTCAATGCAGCGTCAAGCCCAGCATTGGCTACTTCCTTGGCGATACTAGCAGACAGCACAACACCCGCTCCCTGCCAAGGATTCTGCCCAGCCCACACAGCGAAGTTTGCGAATGCCTTAGTGACATTCAGCATGCCGGGCAATAGTTCGGCAATCTTGGGTGTCAGTTCGCCAATCTTAGTCTTGAATTGCTCTAGGGCCACGTTGGTCTTTTCCAAGTCCGTGCCCATGACCTCGGCCAGCGCCTTGTCGCGTTCGCCGCCAGCCAAGTGCGCTCCCGAGAAAGTAGCAATCTCTTTCTGCACTCGCTTCTTTCCAGCCTCACCACCGCCCGCCCCCATGTAGAGCTTGTTCAGTTCGGTAATGATGGCAGTGGACGTGCCGGAGAATTTACCTCTCCCAAGGATGCTCTTCAGGCCCTTTTGACCGCCGTATCCCTTCGTGTTAGCGGTATCGATGATGGTTGGCAGTATGTCCGCAAGATTGCCAACCATACCGGACTGGTCAAACACCTTCGTGCCAGCAGACTCAAACTTGCTACCGCCAGTGTACATATCCCGAATCACGTCCGATAATGCGGTGCGCGACTCTTCCGGAGACACCTGTGCGCGGGCAGCAATCTGAGCGAATGCCACGGACTGCGCCACACGGTCACGAGCGCTGATGTTCGTCATGCCAGCCTTGCCCGATAGCTTCGCGGCTTCACCGGCAAGGTCCGCCATCTCAATTGCGCCCATCTTGCCCTGCGCGATTAGGTCAGTAAACAGGTCGCGCGCCTCTTTCCCCGGCTTGACACCGGCATTCATCATAGCCGCATAAACCGAACCAGTGTCCTCCATCGTTACGCCAAACGCCTTGGCGCTAGCAGCGATATCGTCAAGGTCTTCCTTGTATGCTTTTAGAGACGGAGCACCACCGCCACGCGCTGACACGTTAGCCATGCTCTGCATGACTTCGTTCGCACCAAATCCGTACTTGCCTGCCACACCCTGCGCAGTAGACACTAGACCGGTGGCGCTCTGTGTTGCGTTACCAGTGTCCACGTCGCGGCTGGAGTTCACCAGCAATGCGGCTTGCCTGCGCAACTGCAGATTGCTAATTACAGCATTGCCAATCATAGCGCCGCCGCCCGTGGCAACTAAACCGGCTCCGATATTTGCAAGCGACCCGATACCAGCGCGAACTCCGCGCGCACCAGCGCCAGCCACGAGTGACATCTGCTTATCCGAACGCTTCTTTATCGAGGCTACTTCGTTCGCTGTCTTCTGCGCCTCTCGCTTCTGAATGCGGGCAATCTCCTTCGCCGCTCTCTCCGCCTCTCGAATCTCCTTACGCGCCTGTTGCTCTGCTATCTTGCCAGCCATGAGTGCAGACCGCTCGCGAATCTTATTCAGCCTACTAGCCGCAGCCTCCTCCGACTTGGTATCCACTGCGGCACCGACACGCCTAGACGTCTGCCTTGACCGAGTGAGCCTATTCTCCGTTTCCTGTAGCTTGCGCACACGCTTCTCCACGGTGTCGAATGCGCGCGCGGCTTCGTTCTCGCCCACGGTCATGAACGAGATTTTGATAGGCTCTGGCATCTAGCGTCTACTCGCTTACGGTCTCACTTGGACTCGGGGAACTCACGAGCGCACCATCGCTTGAGTCCGAACCAGACGAGCCAGTGCCGGTCCTCAAGGCGCGAATTCGGTATGCCATACCAACTACCAGCATCGCTAGCGCTACGGGTTCCAATTGCGATAAAGGGTGCAAGTCCGCGCCCTTCACAATGCGGTCAATCCACTCTTCAATCTGCTCGTCCGAAAGTTGCGACCACAGCGGGCCATACTTTCCCTGCACGAGTTGGTATGCCTGAAACAGCGCAGCACATTCGTCGGCAGTGAGCAGTTTTCGGAGTTGCCCCGGAGCGTCGAATAGCTTGCGCTTGGGGTCGTCCTTGTCGCGACATGCCGTGAACAGAAGCTCAATCAGCTTCGCGTTCTCGTACACGTCTCGCCACGTTTCGTTTCGGACGTGCTTGACTTGCTCGTCCGTAATCTTGAGTTGTCCCTGGAGTAGCTTGCGCGAGTACTGCTCCGAATTAGCACAGCACAAGTCAATCTCGTACTGTGTCAGAACACGCATTCGGTACTCGAACGCGGGCTCTCCCTTGTCATTGCGACGCGGGAACGGTAGCACCTCGCTAGGCGGTTCAGTCGCGGCAAGAATCCTAAGCGTCTCACTAGGAGACACTTCGGGTGATGGGGACTGGTCGCCAACTTGCGGGCGGGCTGTGAGCATGCGTTCTACGTCCACGTTTCCTCCCATGGGACATACGTGCATGCCATGCTCGCGCGATGATGCGCGAACGTTGCTCGGTTATAGCCCCGAGCGTGCTATCATGTAGTGGAGCCCCCGCACGGTACCGCCCCGTGTTCGGCCGGGTACAGACCGGCAGAGCGATTTTCGCCCAGAGGCAAACACCTGCACGTCGCTAGCAACGTACAGGCAAGCAGGCAGGAACAACCCCGCCGAACCGCGCGACCGAAGCCGAACGGGTGGAGTGTTGTCTAAACTGAAACAGGTGCGAGCTGTGTGCAACCGCGTGAGTTTAGGCAACCCTTATCTTATGTGTTTAGAAAACCCGTGGCGGAATAAACACATAGGTTACATTCTATCGACATGCCGATATCCGTATCGAGATTACGATACGGTAGGCTCTTCGCCCGTGAACGTGAAGTCAAGCGTGCTGGACTGGTCCGTGCCGAACTTCTCGCGCACGGGTCCGATGAACCCCTTGCTGATTCGCTTCTTACCAGCGGCGTGCACGATGAACTCGACAGGAGTTCGGTCGGCTGCTAGCTTGTAGAAGTCAACCTCAAGTCCCGCGCGCGGAATCGCATTCGACACTGTAGCCGTGAAGACTCCCGCGCCCATCGTGATACCAGCGAATCCCTTTTGCTGAGTGACCACGACATTGTTCTTCGGGTCGTACTCAAGGTCGCAAGTCAACTCTTCGGCTAGGAGTTGACTGTCGATAAACACGAATCCAACCGCATACTGGTCAGTTGCCATGGTGGGTCACTCCTGCGGTCAGGCCGCGCTATTCTCCGACACAACCGCCGCAAACTGGTGCAGCAGAGGCATCACGTGGATAGGCACACGCGCGTTGATTCGCGTGGCGTTCTGCGGGTCGATTCCGGTCGTGCACGCGCTTAGGTCGCCAGTGGTTGCGTCGAGCGTGCGAGCGCTGTCAAGCCATCCGTTGCTTGAGTACAACAGATACAACGGCTTGATAGTCAAGTCCTTCAAGCGCTTTGGCGTGCACACGTTCGGGGCAAGTTGCACGTTATCGTTCGACGGGTCATCCTGCACGTTCGCTGCCGTCCACTGCGACTGATAGCGAGCGCCGAGGTCCGCAGCGAACTTATCCGCGCACGTTACCTTCGCCGTATCGCGCACACGCACGTCCGTGGACGCCGTGCACATACGAACGATATACGTGCGAGAACCACCGGCAACGGCAATCGGTGACATACCACCACTGATAGCCGCGCTAATCTCGCTGCGAGTCGGCCAGTCTGCCGTCGAGTACTGCTTCGGGATATTCAGAGCATCGTTGACGCCCTTGCCGTATCCGTCGTAGTTCACAACCGGATTGGCAATCTCCTTAGCGTACCGGAGTCCAGCCACGTGCGCGGCAATCTCCATAGGCTCCCATTCGGGATTCTCTTGCCACACAATCGACACGCGCGGGCTATTGCCTACAGCGGTGCCTGCCGCGAACGAAACAGCAGTGGACTGCGAGCCACCGTGTGCAATCACAATCTGCTGGCGGATACCCGTGAGCGGCTGCGCCTGAGTCGTTACCTGCGTCTTGAGCGCAAGCACGCGCGCGCTAGTGGCGAGTAGCACGTTCGCGCCGGGAACGAGGTAATCGTACTGGTCAGGCTCAATCGTGGAGCAAGCGGTAGTGAAGACTTCGTCGGTCGCGCCGCCGCTCATTGCAGCCGCCGCAGCCGTAGCAGACATGCCTAGTCCGCTAGACACGCTGGCTCGGTATCGAATCGCGTTGCCATCCGTGCCCTTCGTTCGCGCCGCCAGTTTCAGCGTTGCGGCGGAACTGGTAGCCACAACGGGCCAGTGCGTCATCAGATTGATATCGTTCTTCAGTGCCGTAGCAGCCGCGGTCACAGTCGTAGACTTGGCAATCGACGTCTGAACAGACTCGCCGCACAACGTGAACTGAACGAACCCAGCGCCCGTGGACGTGGTAGTGAAGTGCACGCTACCAGTGGCAGCCGCGCCAGCGCTCTCGGTGGGGGCGATACCGTAGCACAGCGCGCTCTTGCACTGCTCCACGAACCGGCGCATCATTCGGTGAATCTTCGACCCCGTACCGAAGTACGTAATCGCGTCCTGCACCGAACCCAGCTGATACACCTGTGACCCAGGAGTAGCAGAGCCGGCGCTGGTCTTGGGTCCGATGAACAACACGCGCGGCGTGTTCGGGTTACCGGCACTCTCGCCTTGCCCGAAAAGAACTTCGATGTACGAACCAGGAACCGGGTCGTTACTGGCTAGTCCTGTGACTGCCAAGTTGAGAGTCCCCATGCTTTGCTCCTATCGGTTGTGGCGTTGCCGGTAACGTTGTCCCGGTCACTTCTGGTTTTTTGCTGTCTTGGTCGGCGCACTGATGAATGCCACTCCGCACTCGCGCGCCGTCGCTTCGTCCGCTGGAATCAGGTCGCCCTTAGCCACGCACTTTCTGTAGTACGGAATGTTGGGGACCACTTCAGGCGAACCACTCTCGGGGAATGCGTAGTGCGGCATCTTGCGGTCGCCGGGATTCAGCAAGTCCGCGCTAGCCTCATGTCGAGGGCAGTCTTGCGGAAGGTCGCTGAGTTCCCATGCGGGAATCGCATTGCGCCCGACGTATCTACGCTGTCCAGTGGCTTGCGCGTGCTCGATATTGAGTACGAGCTTGTCCGATGCGGGCAATACCCGCAGTGCTTGGAGTGTCATTGTTTGCCCTTCCTATGGTGCGCTGACTGTTATCCGTACCCGCCCTGCGTCTCAGTGCCAGCGCGCGAGATGATGTAGTGCGTGTCCGTGTAGGTCACACCGAAGTTTGCTTGTGCGGTGCCGTGGTCTTTGCTGCCCTGATAGGTGTCCGCCACATCGCTTGCACCAAGTCGCTCAATCTTGACGAACAACTTGCTAGACACGTTGGCGGCAGTCGGAACAGCTGCGGCATTGAACGCATACACGGAGTCGATGTACTTCGTCCCAGCGGTTAGCGTTAGAGCATACGTGGACACAGTAGCGGAACCGGCCGACGCGAACGCCTGACCGTGAATCGCCCACTGAGTCGTAACGCGAAACTTCACCGTCCCCGAAGTGCCGCACGGGATATAGTGGATATGCGGGTACACGCTACCACTCGCGCACCAGTCGTGATTGAACTGGTACTCCGCTTGAATCCACGTATCCGCGTTGTTTCGCATGAACGGCAACTCAAACGCGGTGTTCCTATACTTCTCAGTGACAATCGCTCCAACTCCCCTAGACGATGCAACAGCGTCACCTAGCTGGTCCCGATACACTCCCGGACCGTGAATCTGCACGGATGCAATCAGGTCGCGCAAGTCCTGCGGGCTAATCGCTCCGCTGGTATTGTCGGGGCATAGCGCCAGGAGTTGGGATTCGGTGCGTGCGGTGTCAGTCATGGTTAGTGGTTGCAGGTATAGGACTGCACTCCTTTATGGCACCTAGTGGAATCCAGCGCTAAACCCAGGAGTGAACCCGCTAGCCGCAGTGCTACCAGGAATAGGGAAGTACATAGTAGACACGTCCACGCCAGACGTTGCGCTCGTAGCCGGTCGCTCGTCTGCGGCTTCTACCGTGGTAATCACGTACTCCAGCGGGGAGTAGTTCGCATCCACGAAGGACTGCCGCTCACGCATGCGCCACGTGAACTCTAGCATAGCGTGCGGCGACTCGATTGCGTCGCCCGCTAGCCAAGCGTATTCGTCTGACACGAACTCGAATGACTCGATGTTCTTTGCCGCCATCGGGTCAGCGCCGCTGTTCACGCCAGGGTCGCCATACTGCTCGATGAACAGGTCTAGAGCCGTTCGCACGCCAACACGAATCGGGTGCAGGCGCTTCGCTGTCTCATACGGTAGCGGAGGCAAGACATACAGTAGTTTACCTTCCGACTCCGCACAGCGATAGACCTGTGTGCGCTTGAACAGACGCTCTTTCTGACGCCACATGAACAGCGCAGGCCACTGCCACGTGCGCTTTGCCAGCATCGGAAGCGGCTCTTGATTGTACGTCCCAACGACAGGCGAACCCGTGCGCGATATCTGCGACGCACCAGCCGCCCACACGCTACCGAGTTTGCCGTTGATTACGTCTTTGAACGCGGCTAGCAGGTATTCAATCGTAGGGTCTAGCAGCGTGATTAGCGTGCCACCCGTTGCGACCGAGCCCGTGGCAGGGACAGTCACCGCGCCCATCTTATCGTAGCGATAGGTCACGGGTTATCTCCTGTTAGCTTCGAGAAGCCGAATCCACTGCCGCCTGAACGTAGGAATGCGCCACGGCTAGGAACCGCTCGATTGCCATCTGCGAGAACTTGGCAGGCTTCATCCCGCGCACGCTACGCATGTATTCGATGCGCCCGGTCTTGTCCCAAAAGAAACGAAGGAAGGGCGCAACCCGCGGGCGGATTGGCATGTGAAGCGGGCCGTAGATACCGGTGCCTTGGTCCACCCACTGCGCGTACGTGGCGCTGATTGTGATGGTGCCAGTCCACGCAAACTGCTTTTTCGATGAGGACTTCGACTTCATCGAGGCCGTCAGTTTCCCGGTCTTGTTCTGGTAGCCGTGCTGGTGCATGGCTTCCTTCGAATCCTCTAGCGCGCGATTCCACGCTACAAGACCGTAGGAGTCAATATTCTCTCTCGTCTGTTTGAGCGATTCGAGGAACTTGTTAGCCTCTATCCTGACCAGCATTAGTTGCAGATATCGGCCTGCACGCCGACTGTGGTAATATGGTGCATTAGAACCCGCCACTAGGCGAACTCGAGCCCTCGTTATCGTCTGTGATGAAGTTCGTTATGGTCGAGTACACCACTCCACCGGATAGCGCGCTTTGCGAGTCGTCGTCCATCGAACGCTCGCCCGAGCGAATGTCCTGTAGCACCTTGACTGCCGCATCGTATTGCTTCTGGACTGGAGTGTCGCCGGTCTGAGTGCGAAAGTCTGGCTTGCGCTTATACAGCCATTGCACCGCGATATCCGTCGTCGCGCCCTTGACGATTCGCTCGGTAGCGGCAGTGGCGAACGGGACAGTGAATCCCGGTCCTAGCAAGGACCACGCTTCCGCTTCTGCGTTCTGAATCACCCACGTAACGACTGACGAAGAGATGGTTCCGCCCGTAGCCTCACCGCACAGAATGGCGAGCTGGGTATTGCCCAAGGCGAGTGTTAGGTCGCCCGTTGCACCCGACCCGCCAGCCTGTGAGATGATGCTACCCATCGTGACCCCTTCCACGACAGAGCGTGGACCACACCCGACTGCACGTTATTCGGATTAGAGCAGACCCATCGCGGACTTGACGATAGCCACGTCCTCGGGAGGGAGGCTGCTAAGCGTGTGAAGCGCCTCAATCACTCGAGGTTCACAAGCAAGCGCTGCATGAAGTTCGCACAGTTCCTTTGCGTCACTGGGCTTAATATCCTTCATCTCCTCGCCACGTTCCGCGTGCTTGTTCTGCCCCACGTTGGTAACGTAGTTGCAGCCGCGGACAGCAACGTAGCGAAGGTGACTAGGAGCGGGCGCGGGCTTAGGCGCCTCTGCCTGCTCAGGAATCGTGTTCGGAATCTTGGTGGTATCCTGACCCATGTCGCTTCCCTCCTGTGTATCGGCAGTTTCGATACTCGCAGAATATGCGGGCCTGCCGTATGAGTGTCGTGCCATTGTGCCTCTCCCTCCCATGCGTGAGATACGGTTGCAGATATCGGCCTGCACGCCGTTGGTCTAGATGCGGAAGAAACGCTAGCCCGTGGCACTATAGGCTACGAAAGCAGCCATATATGCTACGGGCTAGCGAGTCTATCCGTGCTAGTATCACCAGCAGTTGATGATGACGTGACCGGTCGGAGCGGCAACCACCTTTTCGTGGTCATTGCACAGCACGGCGAGCTTGCGCCCACCGTCCTGACCGCGGCTCGGGTCTTCCCACTCGCGGATACGGAATCCGCCGAACTGACGCGCGGCTCCGTTCTTGTCCCACCGGAAGGTGCGTGCGGTCGGAACTTGCTCACCGTTCGTGTCAGCACCGGGCGGAATCGACAGCAAGGTGCAGTAGTCAGCCCATAGATAGGACTTCGTGGTAACGCCCGCCGTGGTTGCCTCAGTACGCATCTTGGAGATGACGAACTGAACGCCGTCCAAACCGAGCCGTCGCGCCAGTTCCTGCGGGTCGCGCGCCAACGCCTGCGCGTCGGTCGAACCGTAGATGGAGTACTTCGCAACGTTCGGGTTGCCAACGAACCTGTGCCACGTCTTCTCGCTCATGGCGATATGCGTGATAGGCTTGAGGGCAGACTCCATTGCGGTGTAGATGTTCGCAACCGGGTCCGAAGCGGTCGGGGTACCAGCGTAGGTATCCCAGAAGTTCGACGACGTAAGCGTGGTGGTGTACCCAGTAAACGTGGTCGAGTTCGTGAGCGCCGAATAGACACGCTTCTCGCGAGCAATCGTCATGGCGTTCATGACACGCGACAGAGCGCGAACCATGGGCATGACAACCGCGTCGGCGTTCGCGACAACGCCCTGCGGAATGAACGTACCAAGACCGTATGCAACGGTGTTGTACGTGTCAGTCGACATGTTCGGGCCGACTTCCTTCACCGGGTCGCTCTCGCTCGCAAGCGTCGAGTCGACATCGCGGAACTTATCGTTCGCACTGACGGTGAAGAATGTGTTGCTGGCCTTGTCAACCAGGAACGGCGGGCACACGATGTCCGCAATCGCGTCCTGCATCTGCGAGCCGTAGCCGACAAGGAAGTTCGCCAGCGCGGTATTCACGTGCACGTTGCTGACAGTGATATCTCGCTTCGCCCACGGGTCAAGCTGGTCCTGAATCAGAGACCAGTCCACCTCGCGGAAGTCCACGACCTTGCCGTTGTGATAGCGGACTGTGTGGTTGTACTCATCGATAGTGTACGCGCCACCGCCGCCGACATCCTGAACCTTGACCAAATCGGAATCCATTGCAGTATCCTTTCTGTGGTCTTCCGGTTACCGAAGCGGAGACGGATTGACCATGATGAGCATTTCCTGCCCAGCGGCAGTCGTGCACGTGAGGTTGTACCCCAAGTGCGTGTAGGCGATAGTCCCGGCCGTAGCCGCGGGAGTAATCGCCGTGACTCTGCCGCGAATACCGGCAGTGCCAACAGTCAGACCCAGCGGGGTACGCAGGTGAGCAAACGTGGCATTCGCAGTCACGCGCGCAGCGCCCAGAACCACGCACGCAAACGTGCCGCCAGTGGCAGCAGAGGCGAGGGCGACGCCACCCGCATAGGTGACAGTGCCAGCCGTTGCGCCAGCGAGATTCGCGGCGATGATAAGCGGATTGGTTCCGCCAGTAACTCGGAACTGGACAGAGTCGCCATTCTTGATGGCTCCGTTGGTCCCGACGTTGTAGCAGGTAACAGTGCTCCGCCTCTCAGCGGAGTCAACAGCAACGTTCGTGCTCATCTGGTTGCTCCTTACTTCGCCTCGGGGCGAGTCATGAAATACTCAAGAGCGCGGATATGCGCCTCTTCGTGGTTGAGTCCGGCCTTCTTCAACTCAGCAATCTTGTCCTGCATCTCGCGCTGCATCTCAGCGATAGGACGACTGGGCTTCTCCGTCACACGCGGGTTGGGAGACTTGGAGATATGCCGCTCCAGCACTTCCGTCTTCGGGCCTTCGGCAGCGGCGGGAGCCTGCGCGGGATACATCTCGCGAAACGCTCCGATGTTCACGCGCGCCAGCGTCAGCGCGGCCTCGCGCTTGCTCTCATCGATGCGTTTGGACTTGATAAGCCCATCGACTTCCGCGGTCACTTCCGCGTCAACGCGCGCCTTCAGGTCGCTTTCGGCCTTGACCGCGCGAGTCTCGGATTCGATTGCACGCTTCTCAGCGTTGTCAATCTTGAGCATGAGGGTGCTAATCGCTCCGCGAGCGGCCTCCTCATTGTCTACCCCGAGCAATGCAGCAATCGAGGCGGGCAGACCAACGGTGGTATCCTGGTCAGACATGGTTTTCTCCTTGGCCGGCCGTGCCGCGCCTTCGTTTGCGCCCGCATCATGCGTTGCGCGGGTATCCTCTGGCTCAACAACTAGAGCCTTACTTGGTGTTTTACGCACGTCGTCCTGTTCCCCTTCGCCCTCAAGCATAGCCCGAGTAAGCGCGTTCGGATTCGACGGTACCGGCACGATGCTGATAGCCGCCAGCATCGCGCGGTCTACGATTACCGTCTCGTCGCCCTTCTCGTCCTTTTCGATATGGTACTCGAGAGGCTTGAACTCGACGCTAAGCCCCCTGACGATTCCCGACGACACTTGGTCGAATACCATGTCAGCTTTCGGGTTCAGTCCCTTGGGCGAGAACTGAAGGTCAGTCACAAGACGCGAGCCGTCAACACGACTTGGCGCGGTACCCATGATGTCTTCAGGCTGCGCGGGGTTCCCGAAACAGTGGTGTCCCCACTTCAGTACCGGGTTTTTCGCATACCGCGACAGGTCCCAACCGGACGCGAGCAACACAGTGCCATGCGAGTCAAGAGACTCGTCGCTAGCCACACACCCACGGATGCATCGCTGGTACGAGTCTACTTCGGCCTCGCGCACGTCCAGCGAGACGTCGTAGCTGTATGGTTTATCTCTCGTAGGAATCGGCATGTCCCGCTCGCCTTTCACCCAGGCAACAGCCCACAAGTGCGTGACGCATCGACAGCGCGCATGCACCGGAGGAGAGTCGCCACCGAAATCAAGAGCGAGCAGTCCAAGCTCGCCGTCCTTATCCGCGCATATCTGACACGTGCGCTTGTCGTTTATCGCGCTCCAAACCTTCCCGAGAACCGGGATAAAGCCGCCGTCGTCGCGTGTGGATAGCCCCACAGCGTCGCGCTTGACTCCCCTGGGTACCGAGCGTGCCGCCTGGAATCCAAGACGCCTAGCACGCTCGTCGGACATCTTGGACAGCGTACGTTCGCCATCCTTACGAGCCGAGTCGTACGACAGAACCGCTTCGGATTCGACTATCGTCTGTCCCCGATACGCGGTCGACTCGATGCCTTCCGAATCTGCTTTCGACTTGGCTAGTTCAACCGCGTCCGTTACGTACTGCGTGATATCCGACTTGCGAGGATGCGCGCCAAGGTCAATCGCGAGAAGGTGCGTGTGCGTACCAAGCACTTCGCGAATCTCTGCCATGAGGTGCTGCGAACCGAGTTCGTTCGCGACCGTGCGCGCCGCTTGGACCGTGGCCGTGAGCGAATCGCGAAGGTGCGTGAACCGAGCCTCGCCCGAATGCGACGCGGCTCGTTCATACGCCTTGGTTATCTCAGCGTCGTAGTGCTCGATTACGTCGTCGAGTTCACGCGCGTGCTTCTCGCCTAGCTTAGCGAGGCGCGTGTTTAGGGTCATTCGGATATCCGCTGTCTATATTGCAGGTATCGGACTGCACTCCGTGTTTTGAATCAAGCGTACTCGTAGTAGCCGATCATCTTCCACGCGGTATTGATGAACCGAAGCTGCGCGTTGAACTTCTTGTGCGTGGTGAAGGCGTGCCCGTCAATCGTCACGGTGCCAGTCGCGCCGGTCGCGGTCTTGGCAATCGTAAGATACTGTCCAGGAGTCGCACCCGCGGCAGTCACGGTAATGGTCACACCAGCGGCGATATTCACCGAGCTAATCGTGCGCACCGAACCGCCAGACGGGTACACCGTGGTAGCAGTGGCAAGAGTCAGCGCGGTGCTAGCAGTGGCGGGTACCAGTCCAACCACCTTCTCGAGTGCGACAGTGGCCTGGGCAACGGCGTTGATGGGGTCATGGTTCCCAACGTCGGGGACACCAGGGAACGAATCGAAAGCGGTAGGATACGCGGTAGTACGTGCGGCCATGTTCTAATCTCCTTCGCGCGTTGCGGATTGGCCCGCACGCCTCGTTTACTGCTTAGTCGCTGCCTCGCTCGGAGGAGCTGGTGTTTGCTTCTGCTTTGCGCCAGGTGGTGTTTCCGAACTGCCCTTGCGCCTATCCGCCTCGGTCTGTTTCTCGGGCCGGATTCCGTCTTGCTCGCCTGTCTTACCCGTGCCTTCCGGCTCGGGTTCTGGCTCTGTCTCGGTCTCGGGGGGGGCTGGCATATCGGACGCGCCTAGAACCGGTTCGTCGCCAATCGCCTCACGCCAGCCGAAACGCTCATGCACTTCCGAGACGGGGACCTTCAGCCCTAGGTCTACCAGAATCTTTAGCACCTTGGCATCGGGCTCAAGGTCACGCGGGTCATTGACGTCCGTTACGTACTTCGGGCAGAACCGACGAGCCTTATCCTCGCCATAGTTCAGCGTGACATACCAACGGATAATCTGCGTCGTAACGCAGTCGTCGAACTGGCTAGCAAGGTCGCGCGTGAGTTGTGCCTCACCGCGCTCCATAACCTCGCCAAGCGCGCGGTTACCGCCCGTGCTGCCCACCTGCGTGGTAAGCGTGTTCGCCAGAATCGCCTTCGACTCTTCGCTGTTGCACAAGTCGATGAACGCGGACTGAATCGACTTGCCGCCCTCACCATGCGCCATATCCTTGACCACTTGCAGGTCAAGTGCATCGGGGACAATCGCGCCCGGAGCTGAGCCCTTGCCAATCTTGACTACGAGGTCCTTACCAACATTGATATCATCGTCCGTCGCAAGTCTAGGCTGTCCGTCGTTGCGTGTCGAGAACTTGATTATCGGGAACGGCTTACCAAATCGCTCTGAGACATTCAGCCACTCGCGCACGGTAAAGCGCTTGAACGCCATCCAATACGCAAGCGAGCGACCGATTCCCTGCCGCGTCGGATAGTTCTCGACGACTTGCGGTTCGAAGATAACAAATTTGCCCGGGAAGTCGGACGTGTACAGACCCGTAGTGGCATAGTCCGCTTCGTGGATAAACGGCTTGAAGTCCCAGTCGTAACTAATGCGCCGCGAGTGCACGCGCTCTAGCCGGTCGATACTCCAACCGTTCTTATCCCGACGCCACATAATCTCACGGCCGGTCGTGCCGTAGTAGTGCGCCCAGAGCATCGCACTAACGTGCGTCGACCACGACGGGATAGAGGCAATCGCGTTGTGTACGTCCTCCGCGATAAACTCTGCCGTCTCTGCGTCTCGCTCGTTATCGTCGTCGACTTTTGCAGGCTCAATCGTCCACGCGCGATTCGCGATTCCGCCATACACCTTCCGGAGCACGCCATGCGCGTGAAGGTCGCCTTCAAGCAATTCGTCAAGCATGTCCACGAGAATTCTACGATACCCAAGCTCAGAGTATCGTAGTATGCTCGTGACCGCCGCGACCGTAAGCGCGGCTCCCCAGTGTGATGGGTAGTGCTCTAGGACGGTAGGATACGCAAGCTGCGGACCCGTGAGAACGCCCGGGCCGGGCTTGATTCTGCCAGCCATAGCGCCAACTCCGTAGAATTGGACTTGCGCGCTATTCGAAGTTGCGGTCGCTGCCATCGTGTTCCTTACCTGTAAGGGCCACGCTGGTGTGCGTTACCAGCCCTCGTTATCGTTCAGTACAGATTGCCGAGCTGGAATGATGGGTGCCTTTACTCCAGACTGAACAGGGCCTAGCATTAGGTCTGTCAGTGCCCACACTAGAGCGTCGACCCTATCCGGCGAACGCTTGGATGCTGCTGGATTCCAGTCACACATCTGGTCTTCAAGTTTCGCATGCATACCAACGTGCCTTATCCTGCTCTGCTCATACAACGCAGATATGGGCTCCGCTCGCAACGCCTTGCCACGAGTCGCACGTACTTCTCGGTAGCTAACATTCGAGTCAGCGGTTCGAATATTGGCTTGCACTAGGTCGCCACCATTGTTGACCTCTGCCACAATCCTATCCGCTCGCCACCTGTGATACGCGCCGACTGCCTTATTGCCCCATTCGTTGGGGGTGTAGATTCCAGACAGGTCCTCTAGCACGTATCCGATTCCGTCGCGCCCGATGCCAGCCACGACGATTCCAGTCTCGTCGCTGTGTTCGTTCGCGCTAACGGCCGGGTCGATGGCGACAACAATCCGCGCCAGTTCTGGACATGCCTTGACACGCAAGTCATCCAGTTGTGTGCGATTCCACAACGAACCAGGATTGTCGTCTAGGACTTCGGCGTATAGTTCCTGCCGCCCCAGTCGCGTGCCTTCGTACTGCCTAACGACTTGTTCGAAGAACGCCTTGGCTAGATTGGAACGGTTATCGTACGTGCTACCGCGAGTGACAGCTACGTCTTCCCGCGCAAGAAGTTCCTTGACTATCTTGATTGGCCGTGGCGTTGTGGTTACTAGACCCTGCGGCTTAGTACCCAGGCGGAAGCCCATCTGAAGCATGGGCCACGAGTCTTCCACGTAGCGCCACGCTGCCAATTCGTCGGCCCAAAACGTGTCGCACTGCTTGCCTCGGAACCTATCCGGCTCCTCGCCAGTAATGCACAGCGCGACGGCCCCGTTAGCCCACTCTAGCCGATTCTTGTTCGCTATGTAGCGCGGTCTATTCCAAGGGGGCGACTTGGCTAGAATCCCCGACTCGCCTTCAATCATGATGTCCCGAAGGTCATCAGCTGTAGCGCCAGCTAGGATGATTCTACGTGCCTCGCCTGAATCAACTCGCCTACGAATCCACTCGGCTCCGATACGTGTCTTACCGAATCCGCGCCCGGCTAGGACCAGCCAGATTAGCCAACTACCGGACGGTTCTACTTGCTTGTCTAGCGCCCAGATTCCCCAGTCGTACGCTATTGACGCTGCAACGGAATCTGGTAGTTTGGACAGGACTTCAGCGCGCTGGTCATTCGTTAGGCTTGCCAGCGACTCTCGCAATAGTCTCGGCGAGAACTGCGCGAGCGTCATCGATTGCGAGCGGTCCACCGTCCTTACCAGTCACTTCCTGTCTAACCGGAGCATCTAGCCCAAGCAGCGACGACATCCTAGAGTAGACGCGCAACAGCGTATCGTTGGCCTTGGTGTCGCCAGCCATTGCCGCAGACCATAGTGCCTCGATCTGCATATACAGGGACTCGACCATCTCCTGTCGCACGGCTTCAATCGAGCTGTCGATGTCAACGGGCTTGACTCGCATTGCCGCTTGGATGGCTCTAAACGCGGACGCCTTGTCCGAGTATCCGCACGCCACCGCAATTTCTCGGAACTTCTTACCTTCCGCGCGCATCTCAAGGGCTCGTTTGATTCGGTCGTCCCCGAATACGTGAGAGCCTTTCGTGCCGGGAGGTGTGGGCTTACGAGACATGGCTATTCGCCAAACTTGATGGCAATTTCCTGGTCCACGCTCAGGATGTCGTCGCTCGCGGACACGATAGCCAATAGTAAACGAGCGACGTCTTCTTCCTCAATCTGTTCGGCAATCATCGGGCGCACGAACTCGCACGTGAGCACGTCACCCTCGGACTGCGCTGCCATGAGGATTGCCCCTAGCTTGGCCGTAACCGACTCTTCAAGCGACAGTACACGCTCGGCCGCATCCTTGGGACCGGACACGCGCTGAGCGGCTTCCGTGGCAGGTAGCGTGACGTCAGCGCCGCGGTGCTCTAGGTACGAGGCTACGAGTTCCGCGTGTCCGCGCTCGCCCTTGCTCTCGTGGCGAAGATGCTTAGCCGTGGCATGCATCCCAAGCGCACGAAGCTGCATAGCGAACGAGCGATAGGCTACTGCCGCGTGAGACTCCGTCGCATACTGCAACACGAGTAGGCTTGTGAGTTTCGCGGACAATGCCATGTAGAGTAGGCTCCCTGCGCCGTTTGGGGGAGGGCAGCCAGCAGGCGCTTAGCTAGGCCGGGGAGCGCGGCACGACCTTGTGCGGTCGGGTGTGGTGTGGTACTCGCGTGCGGTGTTGGGGTTACGCGGACGCACTGCCCTCTACCTTTACCCTTCGCGTGACGTCAGGAGTCCGAGTCGTCGGGAGTGTCCAGCATGGCAGCCGCTCCCCACTCGCGCGCAGTCTGCAACGGAACAGTTTTGAAGTTGCCGACGAATTGAAGTGCGGCGGCTACCGTGTAAGTGCGCGAACCCTGGTCAGCAGGTGCGCCGCCGTGCATGTAGCCGCGCTGCTGCTCGTAGTAGGACGGCCAGATCGGCAGCCCTTCGATGGCGCGCCAGATTGTGTAGAGGTCCAGCAAGAACAGGTCAATGGCCTTGCGCATGCCCTTGGACTGTGCCTTGCCCGGCTTCATCCCCTGGACCGTCAAGGCTGCATGCTTGGCGTCGTACCACCTGTCGAGATACTTGTTCGTAACGCCGTAGGGGGCATCGCTCGTGCACTTCGCCGCGTTCTTCAACATGGCGGACATCATCTGCCAGAGCCGTGTTTTTAGTGCAGCGTTGTATGCCATAGGGAGCGCGACGAACCACTGTTCCTGCCCATCGACAACGCGGATGTCTTCCGGGTCTGTCGGCTTCTTGAGAGGGTGAGGATCGCGATTCTTGCACACCCAAGCAGGTAGCCAACCATCGCGCTTGCCGCGGCGTTCTGCCTTGCCATCGACCACGGCATACCCGCAGTAGCGACGGACACCGGACGGCTTCAGTCCTTCCCGCCGGATGTCAATGAGCCCAAGCAGGTAAGCGGACGTGACCACGCCACACCCGAACACCTTGTCCAAGAAGATGCGATAGACTTCGAACTTCTCCAAAGTCTTTGCCATCGTCAGCTCGTAGCTCTTGGCGTTCTCCTTGAACTCGTCGGCCATGGCTTGCTGCGCGCGCTGCAAGTCGTTCGGTAGCGTGCACTCGATTGTCTCTCCCTTGCGCGGCCCGTCTCGCAGAGTCTTGTCACACGCGCCGTTGGACAGCGCCACGCTGCGTCGAATAATGTCCGCGTGGAGCTTGGCAAGGCTGCGAAGTTCCTCGCGCGGGTCATCGAACGCGGGAACAATCTTGCGCAACTTGGAAGGGCTTGCCTTCCCGAGGCGGCGCTTGAGTTTCCGCACCAGCGCCTTCGCCTCGTCTTCCGTCATCTGTCCAATCTGTTCGTCGTTTAGCATCGTCATTGTTCCTTCCGCTCAATAGTAGTCGTTGTCATCATTCCGTTTCGCTCGCTCTTAGACGCTCGTTGTCATTCGCGCTCCTCGCTCGCTCTCCCACGTTCGTTGTCATTGATTACATTCGCTCGCTCTGACACCCTCGTTGTCATTCACTAGTTTCGCTCGCTCCGCGACAATCGTTGTCATTCGAGCCCATCGCTCCGGTGCGCTCGCACTCGGGAGGCGCAACCCGTGACACGCCCAGGAACTTCCCGGAACCGGATACATCACGTATTGCGGCTTCCAAGAGCGAACACACGACACCGACGCTCTACGCCGCCTTCTTCATGACCTCCCGCATCTCGGACACGCGCGCCTTGATTTGGTGTTCGGTGAGGCACGACTTGCTTTGCTTGACCCATGACGGATACAGGGCCAGCACGGCGTCCAGTTCGGTCTTGGGCAGGTTATTGTGCACCCACTGCGCCGCTCTCCAGTCCCAACCTTCGCGCCGCATAGACGGGCCAAGTCGGTCGACGATTGCCTGCATCTTGCGGAACCGAGCGAGCCCCCAAGTCCCGCAACTGCACTCGTCGCGAAGCCAAGCGTTGATGCTGCGTTTCCCCACGGTCGAACGAAGGGCCGGGTCGTGCCAGTGGTCGGATAGCGCTAAGACGTCGCCGCACACAAGGAACGGCCACGAATCGCCGTGCTTCTTCACTTCTCGGATGCGCGTCGCCAGCGCTTGTAGGTCGAAAACATTCATTCGTCGTGTTCCTTTCGGTGCCAGACATCGTAATCACCAAGCCACCCGCTGTCAAGTGTTAGCGGCAACCGTTGCCCGCTTCCTTGCCCGATACCGCTTCGCTCTTCGCGCGTCCTTGGCTCGGGTGTCTTCCGTGCGCGGGTGCGTAGCTCGCCATCTTCGGTCGTATTCGCGCTTATATGCCCGGTCCGACTCCAACTCCTTTGCCGCTGTGAGTTCCTGTAGTTGCTGAATACTCGCGGCTTCTAGGAATGCTTGAGTGTATAGCGCTGGGATGTTATCGGTCGCGCGCGACTGCAACTCCGCCAAGTCCCGCAACACCTCTGCCTCGATTAGCTCGTTGCGTGGTACGGTGTTGGCTGCGGGGATAATCCAGTCAGTCGAGGGCATGGTTACCGCCTCCAATGATTCGTTCGTTCGCGCGCTCGGACATGGCTACCACCGGAGTCCCGTCCGCGCGAAGTGTCCAGACTACCCCGTTCTCGTCCTGGTGCAGCGTGTCTCCTGGTTCGGAACGGGGTGGGGGCGTAGCGCGGTCGTCTCTCCCCATGCGACGTTGAACGCCTCCGACTCGACGTGCCTGTGCTACCGCTGCCCGTCTTTGGTGTCGGTTGGGTCTAGGCAGAATAGAATCTACTGGTAGCGTCCACTCCACCCATTCATGCGGGACAACCTCGACATCCTCTCTCGCCTCGAAAGCCTTTGCCATGCGGTGTCCAGCAGTGCAGTCGACGATGGTTATCATTCCACCTCCGCCACGCTGATATGCGCCTTGCGTGCTCTGCGCACCATATCCGCTGTACCCTTCCCACCGGGGAACGCCACAACCAAGTCCGACTTGCCCTCGTCAATCACGCGTTGGTTGCGCTTTGGTCCAGCGCTACGGTCGAGTTTACCGTTGACTCTCCACTGTGCTGGGAATGACACGCACGAAACACCATTCGCGTCTGCCCATTCCTTAGCAAGCGCATCCGCTCCGGTAGCGCCGCCTTGAATCAGCGTGGTAAACTGGGTGGATGCATAGAGAGAATCCAGAATGAATTGCAGGAATCCACTGTCTGAATAGTCTCTGGCGCCGCACACCAGCACTCGATGTGTGGGCTGTTCTGTTGGTTGCATGCGTGATAACATAACCACGCAAAGGGCCGGTGTCAAGTGTTAGCGGCGTCCACCCTAGACAGGAACGTTCGCGCCCTATCCTCCCACCCGCGCAACGATTCGAACCACGAGCCCAGTCCGTTTAGGCGCTGTCTACCTCGCGAGCACATGGTCACGGCTTCGCGGATAATATCGAGCGCTGCGTCTCGGTCGCGTTCGGCCTCGATAAGTCCCGCAACGTGGTCCGGTGTCATTCGAGACTCGTGGTCGTCGTCGCTCCCTGTCCCGCACGCCGCGCGTAATACACCCGCGCTCGAGTCTTTCCCTCGTAGTCAACGTGTCCCGTAAGCGCCTTTCGCACCGCTTCCGTGGCCTTGGGTGTGGGCTCGATATCGAGCGATGCGAGAATCTGGCGCATGCTCATTCCCTTGTCCGCGCTGAGATTGGACAGTGCGCGGGCTCTGAGTTCTTCTGCGTTCGAGAGTAGTTCGGTTGTGGTCATGGTTCCTCCTTGGGTTGTTATCATGCGAACCCTAGCCTACGTGCTACGCATGGGTAATCGCATAGTGTTTCGCGTGAGCCGCATAGTGGGCACGGTCCGTCTTCCTCAACGGCCTTGCCCCACGCGGTCTCTAGTGCTTCGCGCAATTCGTCATAGTCCACGACATCGCATGTGTCGTCTATTCCAGGCTTGTCGTTGAACGTACTACGATACGACAGGTCGAAGTGCGGCTGCCAGTCGCAGTAGCGCGGCGACGTCTCGCCTTTGCGTTCGCGGTCGTCGACCCATGCGAGGTACTTCGCACCGCACCTGCACCGTGCGTTGGCAACAAGCATCCCCTCGTATTCGGGGAAGTACACCCCAGCGTCGGCCTGGGTGATTGGTCGTGACTCCTCCTCATGTGTGGGGATACCTCCGCAGTGAGGGCACTCGGCACAGCAAAGGTTCCGGCTCATCGCGCAGGCTCCCAGCCGTCGAGAGCGGCATCTACCAGTATGAGACGTGCGATTGCGGGGGCATTCTCGCCCATTGCTTGCGCCACCCTCGCCAGCCGGGCGTCGAGGTCGCGGAGAGCGTCCCTCGTGGCAGCGTGTTCGAGTCCTTCGCGTGCAAGCGATTCCATCAGGCGCTCCACGGCGGCGTTCGCCTCGTTTCTTGTGCGCTCCAGCCGGGCGATCTGCTCGTCGCGCTTCCAGATGGCTTGTTCTGCTGCGAACAACTGCCGGTCGATTGCCTCGCGTTCGTCGGTCGGGATGTGGGAGTCGTACGGCTGCCCGAACGGCTCGAATGCTCCGCGGATTGTGTCGTCTCCCATCACTCGCCTCCCTTCGCGCGCCAGCAGGCGCAGAAGTCGGTTGCGGTGGTGCGCTCGTACGAGCCTGTCGCGTGGTTCAGCCGGACCATACAGGCGTGCGTGTTGTCGAACGTGATAGCCTTCCATTCCGCACACCTCCCGCAAACCTCCCGCTCCGCGCGCAGGCCGCGGCGGGCTAGGGTGAGGAGGGCGGGGGCGCGATCCATCATCCAGTCACGGAGCGCAACCCGCGCGCGGTCTCGCTCGTAGTACCAATGGGACTGCGCGCACGTGTGCGGACAACGCTCGGATTCACTCACGTTTCCGCAGTCGCACGCTGGTGGTTCGCCAGTGGGCACCGCTGCGATCAGTCGCTCCAACTTGTCCAGGTCGGCGGGGGTCAAGGCTTTACCTCCGCCCGGATGCGGTCGGCGATCCTGTGTGCGGCCTGACATTCCTCGCCTTCACACGGGTCGTGAGTGCAGCACGCTTCGGACATTGCCACCTTCGCGCACCGCTCCACCGCTTCGGTCACGCGGGCGGCGACGAGGGAGGCGTGGAGGTACGTCTCGCTCGACCGCACGCCCTGGGTGACATACCAGTAGGACGCCAGCCCGTGCCCGTCGTGCGGGATCCATATTTCCCCCGGCACGCCGTCGGGGAGGGGAGCGGGCTTGGTGTCGCGGTGGGCAAGCTCTGCGCGCGCGGCGGCGCAATACGCCTCCGTGCATGCCCCCGGCTCTATCACGTGGGCGTGCGTGGCGAGCGCATCCCGGATTGCCACCTTCAGCGCATCGCGTTCCGTCGTCGCCCCGTCCACGTCCGCACGGAGCCGCTCGCACTCGGCGCGGACGTTGGCGTTCTCTTCCCGTTCGTCGGCGAACACGTCCCACTGCTCCTTCACCCGCTCTAGGGCCGCGCGGGCTGACCGGAGTGCGTCCACCGCTCGGGCCGCCGTCGTCTCCGCCGACTCGGGCCCATCGGCACCGATCTCCTCGATCAAGATCTGCGACACCCGGCGGATCCTGGCGTCGGCCAGTCCAGCCTCCGCGCGTGCCGCGTCGCGCTGGGACTCCAGCCCGGCGATCAGCGCACCAGCTTCAGCCGCAGGCACGAACCCAACCTTCCGAAAATCGCCGTCGTTTGCATCGCGCTCTTCGATCGGTTCCCCGGTCTCGGCGTCCTCGTCACGGGCAAACAGCGTGGTCCGTATGCATGTCTGGTAGTGCATCTACTTCTCCTCCTCGTCACGAGCCCGCTCACGCGCGAGCACGTCCACTGTTCGTCGCGCTCGATCCCGACACTCCAGGCAGGGGTCATCGGAGCCGAACGGGTAGCACGGCCGGTACGATCCGCAGCGCGGACAGCGGCACGCTTCGTCGGATGCGTTGGCGTCGAAGCTCATGACTTGCCTTTCACGGCGGCGACGAGAGCGGTCCAGGCGTCGTTCGGCTCCGTCATCCCGGCGCCCATCCCGAACATGGGGACGCAACCGGGCGGGAGAACGTCGATCAGGTGCCGGACGGCGGTGGCGATGAGGAAGTTGCGACGTTCCTCGACGGGCTCGCCGTAGTCCACTTGTGCGACACACACGGGGGGGTTGGCTGCTACCCTGCGAGACAATTCCGCCGCCTTGTGGGCAAGGTCTTCATCCGTGTAGAGCCCGCCGTCGCTCCACGCAGACTCTGGGTTCCCTGGCTCGTCTTCCCATACCAGCATCCAAGTAATCATCCTCATCCTCCTTGGCGCCCGCGGGCGGTGTCAAGTTCAATGGTAACCACCCACGCACCCAAGTCAACCCACGCGCGCCACAATGTGTAACCACGCGGCGAGTGCGAGTGACCAGGTCACGTCCCTGCCCTCTCGCGTGCGCGGTCCTGTGCTCTGTCCGAGTCGCGCACAACGTCACGAAGGAACCGCTGCACAGCCTGCGACTGCTCATCCTGAATCGTCTGGCAGCGTTCGTGCGCGAGCCACACACGAGCATGCACGTGCGACCCTGTGCACACACTTGCGACGTTGCCTTCCACAACCACGCCAGGGCTAAGCATGAATCACCTCCTCGCGCGTGACTTCCGCGCTCGTGCCGAACTGCTGACCGCGACCGACAAGTGCGTACTCCGCTTGACCGAACTTCCGCCGATAGATGAGAACGTTACGCATCTTGCGGTCGAACAGGTCGGGGTTCTCGCCATCGTCCGGGCGGATGACGTGGTGGCGATAAATCTCGCGCGCTTCGGATTCGGAGTAGCGGTTTTTGCAGTTCATTGTGATAGACTCTCCTGTGTGTCAGTGAATAGCGAGACTCGATACGTGACCTGTTCACGTTGCTTGGGATGGTCCGCAGGGTATTAGCCATCGAGTCTCAGTGCACGAGAAGGGACTTGAACCCTTACGGTTTTACCCGCCCGGTTCTAAGCCGGGTACGTCTGCCATTCCGCCACTCGTGCAGTTGCCGTCTCTCCGGCTGTCACGCGATTGGTCAGCTGCCGCGTTTGCATGGAGCCCCCTGCCGGAATTGGACCGGCTCCACGCGGGTACAGGCCGCGTGCACTGCCGTCGTGCTCAGGGGGCACAACATCATCCCGGTGGTGCTCGGCACCTCGCCCGGTCCCGCCATTCGGTCTTTGCCGACGGGAAGCGTGATAGACTGCGCCCTTATCGCTGTGTGCGTGCGGCGCATGGGTCACCTCGTGGCTAAGCCGTGTCATGGCACCTCGAAAGCCCCGGCCCATCGAAGGGTGCGGGGCGGTGGAAGCGTCAATCGCGCTTCCGATTCACATTGTAACCACCGTGCTAACCAGCATCAACACCCGAGCGGAATTATTCTCCCGACGACTCGCGCCAGGGCACGGCAGTCCCATCACGTCGCCCGAGTTGTGCGCAGTCGAGCGTGTAATGTCGAACTTGTCCGGCCGGCGTAGGTAATGCGCGCGGTGTAGACGGCGAGGGTCATGGCAGTTCCCCAAGAAGCGCTATCGCCGCATCAGTGCGTGTTGCGTGCGGTCCGCTGGCGGGCTGACACAGTGCGCTGTTCGGGGCCTCGCCAACCAGTTGCCATCGCGTGTCGTTGGCCGCGTACCACCCGCTCCGGCGGCGCACGATCACTCCGCGATCCGGGAAGTGGTACACCGCCAGGGCAGTCGGGCCAGCAAGGTCGCGGTAGCGCTTGTAGTCCGCCCATCTCATGACTCGCGCACCGGAGTAAGCGCACTCGCACTCCGCAGCTTATCGAGCCGCTTACCGTTATCCTCGCGCTCGCACACACACTTCATGCGCCCACTGAACCCGTCCGCTCGTGTGCCAATCACGCGCACGCGCACGGTGTTGCCAGAGACTTTCGCGAGGTACACTTTGCCAACTTCGACGTCGGATAACTTCATGGCTTCCTACTCCTGGTAATTTGGTTTGCTTCCTTGAGCAAGGCGCTGATGTCCGATAGTTCCCATAGTATTGCCAGCGCGCACACGGCTAGGAATACGGTTGTCATGACTCGCTCCTAACCTTTTCCTGACACGCCGCGTGCGAACACGCACGCGCACGCTGGCCCGAGCACGTCGCGCCAAAGCGCCAGTGCTTCGCGGCATCGGGCTAGGTCTGAGGCGTTCATCGGCTCACCATCCACGACGCCCAACGCATCGCCTGCCGAATCGCGGTATCCGCCGTCGTCCCCCACCCGCCAGCGTCCGTTACGCCGTCTTCGTGCTGTTCCTCATGGTCACGTGTGTGCACCATTGCATTCCAGTATCGTGAGCCGATAGAAGCGTAGCAGCTCGCCTTCCTGCCCTTGGCCCCGAAGTGTTTCCACCTGATTAGCGTTCCGTCATACATGTTACACTATACCTTTCGCTTTCTACTCACAGTAACCACCCGCTAACCCGTGCCAACCTATACGTCAACCTTTTTCTTCCGCCTTCCGAACCACTGCCAGAAGCGCCAGATGCGCGGCCGTGATATCCTCCGTGCTCGCTTCCGGCTCAATCCCGCGCTGGTGCACCGAATCGGCAAGACGAGTCAGTGCGTCTACCGCACGCTCGCGAAGCATCCGGGCGCGGAGTTCGTCTGTCCAGAGCATGGGGTACGGTGCCCAGGAAGAACAGTTCCACTCCTCGCGAATCTCTGTACCCTTGCCGTCCACAAGAACACACACGCGCGGACGTAAGAGTACGCGCTTGACCTCGTACGGACCATGCACTCGGTCGTCTCCCCACCCGTGCTTGCGAATAACTCCTACCTTGTCCCCAACCTTCACGGGGCAGTCGTCTGTCGTGAGTTTGCTAGCCATCGCCTTGCTCCTCCCCATCATAGGAATCCGCCCACTCCCAATCTCATGCTCGCCAGTGTAACCACCCCGCTCGTGTTGTCAACCGCTTTCGCCCGCAACCAGTCCTCACCCGACCCAACCCACAGGACACCCGTTTACTGGCACGAGGATGGCCCTAGAACGAATCGGGACGGGTCGTACATGGTTTAGGGTGGGGGCGGTTACAGGATTCGTCCTAGGTGCCACGCACGGGAGCGATGGCAAAAAGTGACGTAGCGTAACCATGTTGTAATTATGACAACTATACCACATAGCGCTACCACCCCTCTTCCTCGTCCTGTTTCTGCCCCGGTTCCAGGTTGTCGAACCGCGTGAACTGCGGACGCCACGCTACCGTGCACACTCCAGTCCCGAACTGCCGATGCTTACCGACCACAATCTCGGAAGTGCCATCCTGCTCCTTTGGCCCGTGAATGAACATGATTACGTCGCAATCAGCTTCGATGCTGCCAGACTCACGAAGGTCTGACAGTTGCGGTTTAGCCGACTTGCCGCGCCTCTCCACGTCTCGGTTGAGTTGCGCTAGCATGATTACCACGACTCCAAGTTCCTTCGCAAGCGCCTTCAGTCCGCGGCTGTTTGCCCCCACCTTTTCGTCACGGCTTTCCTTGCCAGAAGAAGTGCCCATGAGTTGCAGGTAGTCAACTACGATTACGCCTAACGGGTTGCCGCGCTTTCGCAAGTCCGAGGCCATTCTCCTAGCCTTCGAACGCAAGACCGAAAGTTGAATCGCCCCCTCGTCGTCCACGATGATTGGCAACTTGGATATTCTTGACGCTTGCTCCGTGATTTTCCCCCACTCTTCTCGGCTAAGAGTGCCACGTGGAATCTTGCGCGAGTCCACGAGAGCGGCGGAGCATATAGCCCTGTCCGTAAGTTGCTCTCGGCTCATCTCAAGCGAGAACACTCCAACACCAATTCCTCTCTCGGCCGTGTCCACTACCACGTTGTTTATCGCAAACGCGGTTTTCCCCATACCAGGACGGGCGGCAATGCACACTAGGTCAGGACCAGAAAAGCCTACAACAACTTGGTCCAAGTCATCAAGCCCGGTACGAATCATGTTCTCGGTACCGGCCTCGAGTCTGGCCTGTAGCGACTTGAACCTATCCCGGATGACATCGCCAATCGGTTCGGGTTGCCTAGTTTCGCGCTCTTCGGATATCGAACACACGTCCGATTCGGCCCTGTCCAAGTAGTCTTGAACGTCGAATGCTCCGTAGCCTTCTGCGGATACTCGCTGGCACGTAGATATCATCTGGCGCGCCCGCCACTTCGACCGCACAATGCGAGCATATTCCTCGATGTTCGACACTGCCGGAACCGAGTCTAGAATCTGCGCAAGGTATGTCGAGCCTCCAGCGCGCTCTAGCAAGTCACGGTCCGCTAGCCAACTGCGCACGGTCAGGATGTCAATCGGTCGACCGTTCGCAGACAGGTCAAGGAATGCTTCGAAGATTTTACGGTTCGCGTCACTGTAGAACTGTCCAGGTTCAAGTACCACAAGGGCGATGTCAAGAACGGTCGGGTCGATAAGCACGGCAGAAAGCACGGCGGCTTCCGCGTTAATGTCATTCGGAGGCACGCGGTCATCGGATGAACTACCCTTCCAATCTCCGCTCAATTCACACCTCCGGGAGTGGCACAATGTATATGTGTCTCATCGGTACTCGACACGTCTAGATTACTGGGAAGCCCGTACTTCGGTAGCGATTGTAGTATGTAGTGCACAGCGTGTCGCTGTTCCACGAGAAAGCCATCGTGCCCGTCGTCGCGCATGTAGTTCTTGAACCAGTGGTCTAGAATCTTGCCCTCGAGTTCCCAAGCGTTTCCAGCGCCAGATAAACTAGGCACTTCCGCCGCACTTTGCCTTGCACGTTCGGCAACCTTAGCGATGGCCGATGCACACCTATCGCTTGACACGTACGGGCCATACTTCCGTTTCTTGCTCCCGAGATAGGTGGACTTCCAGAGTTGCCACGCTCTTCTGGACCTATCTGAATCAGGGGGCGGGGATGCCGATTCGGCATCCGGCACCGAAGGTGACGCATCGTCAGGTTTTCCCCCTCTCGAAGAGAGGGATCTATAGGGGTCGGGTCGGGGCATTTTTTTCGTCATGGGTTGGTCATGCGGCAACCCATTAGTTGACCTATGGGTTGACCTATAGGTTGACCCATGGGTTGACCTATCCCATCTGGCACGGGCTCCAGACCTGCCGCCCTCTCGCTGTGCAGCCTGTTTTGCGATACATTCTTCACGCGAAGGGTTGTAAACCAGATAGTCGTGGATGACATATCCGCCCTCGCACGGGTGTAGCAAACCAGCTTCTACCAAGGCCCTCCAAACTGAAGGTGCTTGGTCTATCGCATGGCATATGGATCGTGTCACGAACCCATCCGACATCTGTTGTGATGCCCATTGTCCTGCGCGGCACCATGCCCCGAAGGCTCGGTTGCCGACCGCCATGACCTTCGGGTGACACCACCCCTTATCGTCTAGTTTGAACCAGGGCATTGTGCACTCCTCTGTATTGTTGGGAAGACGTGGTAGGTCAAATTTCCACCTCACATGTGTAAGCGGAAGGCAAGGGAAAACGTAAGCGGTTGTAACCACTAGTGGAGCGTAACCACTAGTGGAGCGTAACCACTAGTGGAGCGTAACCACTCACCCGTAGTTGCGCTGCCAAGTCCAGTATTCGATGTCGCGGTGTCGCCCTTCCTTGTGCAGAAGGACTAGTAGCCACGTAATCTGGCGCTCGTATTTTTCCACGAGCGAAGTGAACTCGAGTCCGAGCGCGCACGATGGGCAGCAGTGCTTGGGTGGGCAGTATATCTTGTGGTAGTGTGCTGGGCGCGCACTCGAGCGACGGATGGTGTTTTCTAGGTTGACGATGTCTTGCTGGCGGGGGGTCATGTGTTGCCGCCTAACCACGCGCTGTTTGCCTCCTCCCGTTTCCTCACCCGCTCGGCAATCTCCGCGTCAGGGCTGGCGTACAGTGGCCTAAGCGTGCCGTTGTCGAACCACGTAGGGGAGTAGTACCGCATCTGGAATGGCTTGACACGCCTGCGAAAATCTTCCTCCCGTCCAGGTTCGAGTTCGATTAGCAGCACCCATACGTCTAACTTGTACTGGTCACGAAGGCGCGCGCCGCACTCTAGGATGGCTTGAAACGTACGCAGGAGTGACGCCTTGGTATCGTGGATGATGACCTCGTAGCGGACTCGTTCGGGTGGGGTGAAGGTGGGTTTAGTGGGCATCGCTGGCAGCCTTGGATATAGATGCCTGAAGATGTTCCAGGTGATACTATCTAATTGCCGAGATTAGGTCATCCCTAAGCCTCGTAGCCCATTTGAGAGTAACGAAGTGAACCGTGTCCCCAACGTCAATCTCGATGGGCCACTGTGTGGTTATGGGGTGTTCCTTCGTGCCTAGCGCTCTGACACGAGCTAGTCTTTTCTTGGTCATGATGGTTCCCCATCCTGCACACTAACGCTCTCCACGAGGTCTACGACGTAGCGCACGGGAATTCCAAGACTGCGTGCGAACGCCTTCTCATCCGTTACCCCGACCGAATCACGCCAGCCTGGGATAGTGCACACCCATACCTCGGAACACACCTGGATAAGCGCATGGTCGTAATCGCGCCAGAACTCGAAGTGCTTGGGCAGTTCACACGCGACTGCGACGGGGTGCGAGTGCACGATGGGTGACAGGACGTGGTAGCCTTGATTCAGCAGTTGCCCGGTGATACGGCATACTGTGTGGAAGCGAACCTCGACGATTGCCGGGTCTGTGCTCGTGTACGGGCTGGCGAGGTACACGATTCCCACCCCGTGCTGGTCTGTCGGTTGTCGCGTCATAAGCGACACCTTGCATGCTCCAACGTGCGATGCGTAGGGAGGGTAGTCACACAGTACGGCGCCCATGCCCGCTTACCTCCGTGCCGATGCGGTCGCGTGCGGTTGTACGCCATCTTGATGTCCACCGCGCGCTGCATGTCCAAGCCGTAGTACCCGAAGATGTCCGCGATTCGGATAACCGTGTCCGCTAGTTCGATGGCGAGTCCTTCCGGCTTGCCGGATTCGGAGACGCGAATAGACGACTCTCCGCACGGGTCCGGGTTATCGCGGTAGCACTCCAGGGCTTCGCTCAGTTCCGAGTGTGCGAGCGCGATTAGTTCGGGCACGTCGCGCGAACGTTCGTACCATCCCTTTTCGACGGAGATGGCGTGCGCTTCGGTCGCTAGGCGGTTCAGGTAGTGGTCTGTAGCGGATTCTGTCACTGGTTGCCTCCTGGTGTGGATTCGAAAAGGGAGAGTTGTTGATTGCGTGCTCCGGGCTCGACTAGGCGCAGGTTCTTGACTGCATCGTTGAAGTAACTTTCCTTGAGTTCGACTCCCACGAACTTGCGTCCGGCTTGGAGTGCGCCATATCCTTCCGAGCCGATGCCAGCGAAGGGGGAGAAGACTACCTCGTCAGGGTTAGACCACAGTCCGACGCAGCGCTCGATGATGTCCAGGCTGAGGGGGCAAAGGTGCTTCTCATCTTTGTCCTCTCTTGCCTTTTGCACGTTTAGCACCTTGGTCTGACACGAATCCATCCAAACAGGGGATGCCCATTGCTGCCACCGGTCAAGCGGGAAGTCGTCTTTCGAGTGCGTGACGGGTTCGACGTCCGTTCCCTCCTCATCTGCCCACTTGCGAAACGATACGACGTATTCGGCAAGTCCCTGGCGCGAGAACGAGGAGTCCTTTCGCAGTTGCTTATACAGCAGTCCGTGCGCCTTCGTGCGCTGCATCTCGAGTACGGGGTCTTTCCAGATGGTGACGCGCGAGTGGTAGGTGAATCCAGCGTCAAGGTGCGCGCGGATAATCTCGCCGGGGAAGTCCCTAAGTCCCGCCGCGCCGTCTCGGTTCTTGTAGTTCACCAAGTCCTTGCAGTGCACGGACACGATACGGCCGGGTCTCATGATGCGGAATAGCTCGTTCAAGAGATGGGCATACCCTTCGAAGAACTCGGAATCGTCCACGCAGTTGCCCATGTCGCGTTCGGAGTCTGAGTAGATATACAGATTCGAGAACGGAGGAGAAAACACGGCCAAGTCGACAGAGTTGCTAGGTAGCTGTCTTGCCACTTCCACGCAGTCGCCATGGTACAGAATCCACCCGTTGCCGTGTTCTGCCTTCATGCACTGCACTCCAGCCGCTGGGATGGTGTCGGTGGTGTCTGTAGTGTCGGCAGTGTCGGTGGTATCGGTAGTGTCTAGGTTGGGAATGGTGTTCAAGATTCCTCCTCTGTGCTGTCATCAGTGCCGTGGTCGAAAAGCCATTCAGGCAGGCGCATGACTTGTTGTGGGTTGTATAGTACTCGACGTTTCCTGTCCACGCCTTGAGCCCGTCGCATGGCTTCGAACATGGCGGACTTCATACGCTCATGGTCTGCCGCCTTGCGCATGAGAACGTCCCATACTTCGCGCTCCGTGGATGCCAGTGCGATATGCACGTCAACGGGTCGCGTCTGCCCGAACCGCCAGCAACGCCGTATTGACTGGTAGTACGATTCGTATGAGTACCCAGCGCCAACGAATGCCACGCGCGCGCACTTTTGGAAGTTGAGTCCGAGCCCAAAGATTCCGGACTTGCTAACCATGATGGCCGGGTGCAGGGTCTTGCCGCAATTCGAGCACACCCCCAACTCCGGATTGGCAGCGGACGTCTTGCCCCTCACGAGCTTTGCGCACTCTTCGGAACACTCCTCGCAGACGTCACCGGCGAACCACAACGCGGCCAGTTCCTTGCGCTCCGTGCTGTCAGAGCCGCGCACCTCAATGGCGTTAGGAATGACGGCCGTGAGAGCATCCGCCTCGTAGTCTGTCTCGCACCAGATGAGCCAACGTTCATTCGGTTCCGCCTCCACGCAGTCGGCAATCTTGCGCGAACGCGAATCGGCAGTAAGGCGCTTTTCCTTGTGGTAGCTGGTGGCGGAAAGTTCTGGGATGCGGAACAGTTTATCGCCTCTGTTCTGTGTGATGTCAACTTCGACCACGTGCTTGCGCATGCGCAGTTCGGGCAGGACGAATCCCTCATCGGAGTAGCCCATGTCAGACGGAAGCCCGAGCATGCGAGCCCAAGTCGACACCCAGTCCCAGTACGAGCGAACGGCGTGTCCCTTCAGACGGTATGTGCCAAAGGTGGAAGTGTCATTGATGAACCAGCGGGCAATCATCTCGTTGGATGCCATTACGTCAAGGAACTCCGCGTGATTGCCGAGTTCAAGATGGTCATTGGGAGCGGGTGTAGCTGTGCACGCCAACTTGAACCGCATGCCCTTGAACGTCGAGACTAGAGTGCGCTTGGTTTTGCCCATAAAGGACTTCAGTACGCTGGATTCGTCCAGCACGATTCCCCTGAATTCTGCCTGATTGAACTTATGCAATCGCTCGTAGTTGGTAACCACGATGCTAGTGTTCGAATCGATGTCAGTTTGCTCGCGGCAGTACTTCACGCCACCAATTCCGAACTTACGAGCCTCGCGTGCGGTCTGTTGTCCGACTGCGAGAGGGGCAAGAATCAGCACTGGAGCCTGAGTGTGCCCGGATACTTGCGAGGCCCATTCGAGCTGAGAGATGGTCTTACCAAGTCCCGTGTCCGCGAACAACGCTGCCCTGCCGCGTTGCAAGGCCCATTGCACGATGTCGCGCTGAAAGGGGAACAGGCATTCACGCACAGCGCCCGGACGCATTCCTGTGTCCGGCACAATCGGGGCCTTGCTGTTCAGGTATTCTTGATACGCTCGTCTAGTTTCGGATTCCACGCTACCTCCTAATGATTGCTCTGCAACGCTCCACGAACTCGCGCGCCTGAGTCACCGAGCGCGCCATGGTCCAGAACCCACCACGGGATTCGATGACGCGCCCGAATTGCGATTGCTCGGGTGAGAGTCTGCCAGTTGCCGACTTGACCTCGATACCAACCCAGCGACCCGTACCACTCGCGATGCCCGTGGCTGGCACGCACACGCTACCGGTCGTGTCTTGTGCGCCGATAATGCCAACAAGGTCGGGCGCACCCTTGGGCAGACCGAATCGGTTGTAGTTGCGTTCGGTAATATCACGTAATATTCCACCCGCTTCGTCCAGCAACGATGCCAGTTTCCCTCCGGCCAAGGCGCTTGCTAGTGTAAGCACACTTGCGAGCCTGTCAAGAGCGTCGCGCGGGACCATGACGCCCGCGCCTTGATTCAGGCGCCATAGCACGAGGTCCTTCTCTCGTCCAAGGTCGGCGCGTATCTCGTTGAGGATTCTTGTTTCGGGGGTCATTGTTCCGCCTCTCCCACGTACGCCGCACTCCTCTTGACCGGCTGCTCATCCTGCCCGTTCGCCATGCGGAGCCCGCGGGTCATGAGCATCAACTCGTTTCGGTAGTACGTTGGTTCCAGCGTGCGTGATTCCGCTTCACGCACGACTCGTACTGCCTTCTCATGTACCTCAAGCAACCCCCATCCAATCGGCAACTCCTCGGGTCGCACGAGTCCAGGCTCGGTCATGAAGTATCGCTTCTCCCCCATGCCGGCATTGGCGTGACGGAACGGCTTCCTCGCGTCTACCGCGAAGTCGGTGCGAGACGTCTTGCACTCCACGAGAATCGACGAACCCCAACGCCAGCCAATCGCGTCGGGAATCTCAACTACGTAGTACACTACCTCGCGCAGTACGAGCCTGCACTTCTGCGTGTTTTGCAACCATCTAGCAGCGCGTTCGCAGAGTTCATTGTGAGTCATTGTTTCCCCCTCCCCACCCTCTCCCACAACTGCACAAGGAACGCCATAAGCTCGGCCTCGTCACGTTCGCGCTTGCAGCTCGTCAAGTCGGCTAGTGCGCGCATGCCGCGGCTTGTGAACGAACTACCGCGTAGCCGGTCATACTCGCGCATGAATTCGGGCGAGTGTCGGCAGTAGACCACGAACTCCGCGAATCCGGACGTGGATTCGGACGTGTATTCTGACTGTGACGTGGACTCGGACTGCTGATTAGGCATATGCTGGCGCCTCCCTAACTGCTAGTAATCGTTGCGCCGCTTCCCGCTCTTCCTTGTACGGGAATCGGTGGTACTTCTTTGAGAACGCTTGGAACTCCCAACCTCGCACCGGAACGCTTCCGCGCTTGCTACAGAGTCCGACTAGGTAATCGACACACGCCGAACCGTTCTCGAGTTTAGCCGAACGAGACTCGCGCAACTTCCTGTCACGTTCCTCAAGCGCGGCTTTACGAATGCGCGGGTCCGGTCTACCCGGTCGACGATACCCGCACTCGGGACACACGCTTAGTCGGAACTCTGCGAATGGCACGCACGCACCACACTCAGGGCACTGCCGGACGTGAAATTCGTCTTCCTGGTTCTCGCGCGCGCTACGGATTGGCTTGCCTTCTAGGGAGTAGATTACGTCGTCGTCGGGGTGCATGTCTAGCCCGTCCACGGTGGTGACTCCGCACAGGTCCAGAACTAGGCAGTCGACCTTGCCCGGATACAGGCGCATGCCGCGTCCGCACATCTGGATAAGCGTTCCGGGCGCGGACACGCGGCGAGCTAGAATCACACAGTCAGCAATTGGCGCATCGAACCCTTCAACGAATACGCCCATTCCAACCAAGACACGGACCGCACCCGACCTGAATTCTTCAGTCCAGACTCGACGGTCATCTTCCTTGGTCTTAGCCGTGATGCATCGCGCGGACACTCCTAGCACACGAAGAGTCTCAGCGATGTTCTCAGCGTGTTGCACACTCGCAGCGAAGATGACAGCGTGCCTATTCGGTGCGAGTCTCAAGTACGCTTCGGCTGGGTCACTAGCGAGTTGTTTCTGTGCAGTTGGCGGCGCGAAGACTCGACACGGAACGAGCTTTCCTTCTGCGATGAGTTGCTGTGGTAGCGCGCCAACGATGATGGTATCGAATAGGTTGCCCATTGCCGCGCCCGTAGTTGACTGCGGGGTAGCGTCGAGCCCGATTCGGTAGGCGTTGCGGTAGTGGTCCGCGATGGTGAACCAGTCGTTTGCTACGTAGTGCCTAGCCTCGTCGAATACCACTACGTTGGCGTCTGGGTGAATCTTGCGCGAGCGCAGAGTTTGGATTGACGCGACGATGATTCTCGCATCGGGGTCAACTCGAGAGTCGTTACCGCGTAGCACGGACACTCGCTCGGCTCCGTTGCGATACAGCGATTCGACCGTCTGGTCTGCTAGCTCGCGCCTGGGACAGACCCATAGTCCGCGGTTGCCTTTGGCTTCCGTGCGGTGAAGGAACTCTACCCCCACTCTGGTCTTCCCAAACGCTGGCGGGGCTACGATGAGAGGCGCACGCTTGCCCGCGTTGGCCGCTCGGATAACGGCGTCAACGCAGGCTTGCTGCATGGGGTAGAGGGGTTGGGTCACTACTCGGTCTCCTCCGTAGCTCCCGATACACGTTCAGGCCATCGCTCTAGGCACCCATCGCGTTCGTGCAACAACGCTGCCGGGTGGAACGGGTGACACATATACCTAGTTCCAAAGTGAGACGTGCGAAGTTGCGGGCATCGCTTGCCGTCGGTGTCGATGCATCTCCACGAGTGATTCGAAACGGGCATCTTTACGACGTTCATGTTCCTACTCCTATTAGTCCTATCCCTGCTCCTATTACTACTAGCTTCTAAGCGGCATCACAACCGCTTCCCACCCATCGCCGGACATCCATACCGGCATCAACCCTTGCGCGTTCGTTCGCATGCTCACCTCTTCGTCCTCGCACGCGCTGAGTGTTTCGATGAAGTATTGTGGGTTGACCGAGAACTTGAACTCGTCGCCAACGTACTCGCACGGGACTTCGTCCTTGCCAGCGTCATCTTTGGTGCTAACGAGGAGTGTGCCCGCCGAGAACGAGAGTGACACGGCCGGGCTCTTGATATCGCTCGCCACGGACACGGCCTTGATTGCCGAAAGCAGCGACGCGCGTGGGATTCGAACTTCGGCCGCGCCTTCCTTGGCTTGGGATAGCACTGCCGCAACGTCGGGCAGAACCGCGTCCGAAAGCTGCATGGTGAATGTGATGTTTTCGCCGTCGAGTTGCAGGCGCTTGCCGTCGCTCATGACTGATACTGAGCCCGCGAGAGAATCCAGCACACGCACGACTTCAAGCGCGGCATTGCGCGGGATAGGGATGCTCACGGCGGGTGTGGTGACAGGCAGCGAGCGCATGGCGATTCGGTGTCCGTCCGTTGCCATCGCCAGGAGTTCGCCCGTGCCCTTGCTCTCAATCTGCACAAGCGAGAGATAGGCGCGCGCTTCGTCCAGAGAAGACGCATAAATTGCGCCGCGGATGAGCCCGACAAGGCGCTTGGATTCGACCGTGAAAGACTCCGCTGCGTCGATGGTAGCGAAGGGCGGGAAGTGTTCCGCGTCGATGGTCTGGAGCTTGAACTTACGAGTTCCGGCCTTGAGTGTGAGGTGAGATTTGTCCAGCACGACCGAGACGTCGCCCGTGAGTTGAGCCACGCGCGCGGCAAGGTCCGCGGCTGAGACGGCGATGGTTCCGGGTGCGGCGACGGTCGCGGGAGCGGTTGCGCGCGCGTACATGCGAAGGTCGCTCGTGGTGAACGATACGCCGTCCGCGGATGCCACGAGCAGGACGTTCGCGAGCACTGGCATGGTCGACTTGCGATTCGCGATGCGCGCGACGCGGTTGATTGCGGTGGAGAACGCGGACTGAGAGATGGTGAATTTCATGGGGTGTATTGGCTCCTAGATGTCGGTTAGTTGACGTTGGGGAGTGAGAGTTGCTGCCAGCGCTCGCATGGTGGTTCCTCGGTATGAGGTAGCCCGTTCCCGTTTGAGTCGTAGTATGTTGACCATGAGGGCCAGCCTGGAGTGCTGTCATCGTGTCGAATCATGCCGCACTTGCCGCACACGTATCTGCGGTAATGACCACTACTGCTAACCCAGTCATGCGGATTGGTGTCTTGCATATGTCCTCCTTAGCACCGCGCACGAGAATTGAACTCGTGTACCAGGATTGAGGGTCCTGTGTCCTAACCACTAGACGAGCGCGGCTTAGTGCCCGGCCTGAACTCCGGGCGTGGTTTGTCTTAGTTATTTGGAGTCGTCGTCGCGCAGGTTCCTTTCGTTGCTAGTTGCTATCCTCGCGCACGGACATCGCGCGCGGGGTAAGATATAGTTCGGGGTTGCAGATATCAGACTGCACTCCGTAGGTTGTTGCTCCCAGTACGGGGGAGGCAACATTGCTCACGACAGTAGCCCCCCTGTAGTGTTGACGGACCACGAGCTAGCCCACTCGCGAAGTCCGGTGTGGTACGCGATGAGCGCGAATGTGAACCAGAATGCGCGCTGGGTGGGAGTCACGAGCGAATCTCCCACTTGCGCGATTTGAATGCGTCGCTGGCCTTGGCTCCGTTGTGCGTTGCGTACATGGCGGATGCTGCCTTGGCCTGTTCCTGGGTATCGAATCCAGCGAACGGCTTGCCGTCGAGCGTGACGATGAAAGGCTTGTTCGCTCCAACGGAGGGCTGCGAATTCCACCAGTTGACCAGTGCTTGCCTTGCCTTGGTCGCTTCCGAAGCTGCTTCCTTGCTTGCTTGATTGTCGTGTTCGTTCATGACTCGTTCTCCAGTCTGTAAAGGGCCTCCGCGTCTCGACACTGCTTGCACCGAATAGCGTAGTTGCCGCCCGTTCCCTTCAGGGTCCGTGGAAGCCCGCACTTGAGCAGGAACCGATTGCACTCGTCGTATTCATAGTAGGGACATGAACGTAACCACTAACCGACCGGGACGCAAGCCAGAAATGACGGGGAGCGGTAATATCGTCTGGGACCGCATCGAAACGGAGCGAATCCGCGCGGGGCTATCGCAGCGTGCGCTTGGTCGCGCGATTGGTGCGAGCGGTGCGGCGATAGCTGTCCTGCGAAAGCGCGCGCTGGCGAACCCGGAAGCGAGACCGAGCCCGAGCATGCTCGCGCGTATTGCCGCCGTCCTGGGCACGACCGTGGACTACCTGCTGTCAGGACATGGGACAGCACCGGACCGCTCCACGACGTCACCGGGGCCAACAGCGGACCCGTACCACTCGCGCGTCCCGGTACTCGCCGCACTAGAAGGATGGGGCGAACACGAGCTTACAACCGTGCTGGCATCCGAGACCGGGCACGCGACCGACCCAGGCGACGATTATTGGTGGTCGCGCGTGACGTATTACAGGGACCGGATGCGGAGTTCCGCGCCCGACCGAGCACGGCGCGCGTCCGATGTCGTGCCATCTATGCGCGCGAAAACGCTGGGGAAAACAGGATAACGAAAAAAATAGTTGACACGCGAAAGCGAGGTGGTTAGGTTGTTCGGTCTGAAGGAAAGGAACGTGAGCATGTGTCAATTCGCATCGTTCGTTGTGACCAAGGATAACGTGTTCTGGTGCGCATCCAATTCGCATGAGGACATCATCTCCGCACACAAGCTTGAGGCACTGGACGGTCTACGGTGTGACTTGGTGCGCATCGAGATTGTGCCCAATCCAGATGCGCGCAACAATCTGTCTACGTGGCATTACTCTGTGGACCAAGACAGGTTGCCGAAGTGGACGTTCGCTGGAGATCCCGAGTTGGAGCGCAGGGCACGCGAGGCATTGGAGCGTCGCGCCGCTGAGGAACACTGGTTCGCGGAGGTGATATCCTCACAAGCAGTTGTCGGATACTCCGGCACGGCTACGGCGGGGAATCGCGGCACGGCTACGGCGGGGGAGTACGGCACGGCTACGGCGGGGGACTGCGGCACGGCTACGGCGGGGTACTCCGGCACGGCTACGGCGGGGGACTGCGGCACGGCTACGGCGGGGAATCGCGGCACGGCTACGGCGGGGTACTCCGGCACGGCTACGGCGGGAAATCGCGGCACGGCTACGGCGGGGGAGTGCGGCACGGCTACGGCGGGGGACGGCGGAATTTTGAACCTACGATGGTGGGATGGTGACCGATACCGAATCGCCACGTTCTACGTGGGAGAGGGAGGAATAGAGCCTAACGTGAAGTATGGTGTCGATGGTAGGGGGAAGGCAGTAAGGCGGTAACATCCAGCACGGAAGTTAGCACCAAGGAATAGAAAGAGGAAAGAGGAATACAATGGCTCGTTACAATAACTGCACGTTCGCAGGACATCTCGCAAGCGACGCGGAACAGAGAGTGCTCGATAGTGGTGACTCGCTGGTCAAGTTCCGGATCGGTGTCAGCTCGTTCAAGAAGGACGGCGAGACACTGTGGATGAGTTGCGCGTGGTTCGGTTCGCGCGCAGAGAAGGTGTGTCAGCATCTCACGAAAGGCAAGCCCGTGCTCGTGAACGGTGAACTCCAGGTCCCGCGTATCTTCCAATCCACCAGCGGCGAGAACCGAGTGGCGCTCGAGATTCGTGTGAACGATGTCCAGATGCTTAGCTCGCGTGAGGACTCGGAGGCGCGAACGAATGGTGGCGGAAACGGTGGAGCGAAGAGGGAGCGGACGCAGCAACCGGCACGGCAGCCGGCGCAGGAAGAGCCGCACAACGATTTCCCGAACGATGAAGATATACCGTTCTGAGGTGCACCATGGGACACTCGTGCTCACAATGCACCTGTCACGCGCCGACGCTTAGCGTGGGCGACGATGAGCAATACGACGAGTTCCTTGCGTCTCTCGTATCCACGTTTCAACGCAGGACAAGCGGAGCTAAGGCGCTGTTCCGCACGAACGCTGGCGCTCTGTTCAAGTCATTCCTTGCCGCGCTTCCCGAAGAGCGTAGGCAGCACTACACCTGTCACGCATGCAGTTCGTTCGTGCAAAGATTCGGGAGTCTTGTGGTTGTGAATGATGACGGCAGCAGGATGCCGGCAATCTGGGACTCGGAGGTTGCGCCCAATTTCTTCCGCGCGTCCGTCAAGGCAGTGGAGTCGTTGGTGCGCAACGCCACCGTGTGCGGCGTGTTCTACTCCCGCGCGTCCGTTCTCGGTACTCCCGAAACAGGCGAGTGGAAGCACATGCACGCATCGCTTCCGAGTTCGTTGGTGTTCAGTTCTCCAGTGCAGTCCGAGTTCCAAGCAGAAGCGGCGAAACTGCAAGACATGAAGACTCTCAAACGCGCGCTCGCGGAGTTCCCTGCGCACGTGGTTCGACAGGCAAAGACGCTGCTTGAATCCGATGCACTGTACCGAAGCGAGAAAGTCTTGGGCGTTGCTACGTGGCTGCTAGACCTTCAGGGGCGACTTGAAGGTGTGGTGGATAGTCGCAAGAGAGCGGCTATCCTGTGGCGCGCTGTAGCCGAAGCTCCCGCTGGGTTCTGTCATGTTCGCTCTAGCATGATTGGCACTTTGCTAGAGGACATCGTAGCGGGTCTTCCGTTCGATGTTGTGTCTCGGAAGTTCAGCGAAAAAATGCACCCGCTGCAATACCAGCGCCCTACCGCAGCGCCAACGAACGGACAGATTGCGGAGGCAGAGAAACTTGTCGAACGAATGGGGATTGCCAGCGCGCTTGAACGCAGGTTCGCTCTGGTGGACGAACTAGAGAAGGTGTGGGAGTACAAGCCGAAGAGTGAATCGACTGGAGTAGGAGTGTTCTCGCACCTGAAGCGTTCGAATCAGGTCGCAACGTTGGACGGCCCAAGTCGCACCATCACATGGCACAAGTTCGCGCGAGACGTGCTACCGAACGCCGAACGGATTGAGTACCAGACACGTAACGCAAAAACGCCATTCGTCGTGCATGTTACTGCCGTGCATGCCGACGCGCCTCCGGTGCTGCAATGGGATTCTCCCGAGCACAGGAATCAAGTGAGTTGGTACCTGCATGCGAATGGCTCGTTCCCTTCCGAGTTCGGGCTTAGTTCTGGAATTTGGGTAGACGTGGAAGCCGTGTCACTCGCTCCGCACATGTGGCACGGACGAACGCACGCGAACCAGGGCGAGCACGTGGCATTGATTCTGCTGGGCTGCCACGAGACGCACGTTGGCCCGGGAGGAGGACTGTTCGTGGAATGCCTTCGCAGCGAACTTCACCCGGTGCGAAGTGTCATCGAGGCTCATGTGAAGAAAAGCACGCTGCCTGGACGCGAGCAATCGGCATGCGGTGTGATGATGTCTAGGGGAGTGAACATAGCCGAGACGGTGCGAGTTACGTCCGGCGGCGTGCGGATTCGATACATCATTGACAGGTGGGATTGATTGGAGAGTAGTCATGAACAT
>Ga0208957_1000204_pt1 | contig 51636 bp, 76 predicted proteins | sample RifOxyA1_FD_184029 | JGI IMG/M metagenome (GOLD analysis project Ga0208957, IMG submission 184029) | Groundwater microbial communities from Rifle, Colorado - Rifle Oxygen_injection A1 (SPAdes) | ecosystem: Environmental > Aquatic > Deep subsurface > Groundwater | place: Rifle, Colorado, United... | reverse complement strand
GCTAATAATAATTATCTGCCCCTGACCAACATTGACTACACCTTGAGTACTTCTACCACCCGCAACGTTTATAAAGCTCCAGCCTCCAAGTTCATCACTGAGTATAATGGGGAACTGTACGCTATCAACTGCTATGTCAATGGTAAGTATTACTTTGACCGGTTTTATAAGTCCTCACCACCGCTGGGTTTTATCACCCAAGTCCAGACCGACCAGGCGGGACTACTACAAAATATACGGGTTGATTCGGTACGCTACATCAAAGCCGGTATGCAGCTGGATATTTACTCAAGTGGCACCGAAGCCCGATTGGTTACCGGCTTGAGCGTCGTAGCTGTTGATAAAAAGAACAACCGCTTCAGCTTTGAGATGGCCACCCTGAATGTCAAAGACAACGATGAAATCTGGCTGACCGACACTAAAGGCAAGCTGTCACGCTTTTGGAACACCGATTACAAGACTCCCGAAACGGCTGACTGGGAACGAGTACCACCAGGCCGTGAAGCCAAACCGGAGTTTACTGGTTGGGGTAAGAACAACAACCGGCTGTTCCTGTTCACTAAAAACTCTTTCTTAAAATGGGACGGGGCTAATCTGATTACCGTTTCCGAAACAATCGGCTGTGTATCGCACGAAACCATCCAAAATATCGGCTCCTGGACTATCTGGCTACATACCACTGGTGTCTGGGCCTATAACGACAATACTGGCCAACTCCAATTACTGTCAAGAGCCATCGACCCCTACATCAGAGCTATTAACCAGACCAATTTCCCTAAAGCTTCAGCTGTCGCAGTTGGTCGGGTGTATAAAGTGGCGGTGGGCGAATTGTTACCCTTAGAAAGCGTAACAACCTCCACCTCCACTTCGTCTACTAGCACCAGCTCTACATCCAGCTCGACCTCCAGCACTTCGACTTCCAGCACTTCTACTAGTACTAGTTCGTTTACGACCATAACTACCTCGACTAGTTCCACCTCAGTCAGCACGACTTCATCTTCGACTTCCAGTACCTCCACATCCACTACAACTGCCGTTTCAGCCAAAAAAGTCTACCGCTTGTGTTACGACTTTGACCTTAACGCCTGGTGGACTGAGGAACATAAGCGGGAGTTCCGTTTCCAGTTCAACCACACTATGCATGGCTACACCAAACCGTACTTCACTGATGAGCTAGGCAATCTGTTTCGTGATGAAACGACTAACCGCGACCATGTCGACCCCATACCGATGGAAGTTCAGCTAGGCAGGAATAATTTTGGTACCGACCAGACCAAACGCTACTTGTCAGTCTTGGTCGACTCGGAAAATGCCAGAGGCGCTCAATTACAATACTCCATTGATGGGGGAGCTTTCAGGACTCTAGGCCAAGTAAATAAGAACGTGGAGAAATTATTGTTCCCAACTGGCGGGGAAATTATCGAGGGGCGGGATATTGACTTTAAGTTTGTCCATAATGAGGTCGGCGACCCAGGGGTCTGGAACGGGATAACGACTTGGTGGACGTTAGCTGAGGTAACGGTCAATGGATAATGAATATAGTTACGAAGATTCGGGCTTAGATAAGTTCTTAAGCCGCTCAGTAGACAAACTAACGACTGTGCCTTCCAGCCAGATACGTTTTGACAGCGCCCAAATTAGCGGTGCTATTGGTGATGCTTTCCGAATGAGAAATATCTTAATGGAAGGCAGAGTTGGCAAACAAACTTACTTTGATGATGACGGCAACGCAGTTATAACCCAAGGCCAGCTGGATGATGGGGCGTTCGGTCTTAGGATACTGGATACCAGTGGCGTAAATATCGCCCAGTTCGGCAGATTTACTGATGGTTCAACGGCTTTGAAAATAGCCAAGTCTGGTTATGATGTCACTTCGGCATTACTTGACCAACTAGTCTTCAACAGTGACCAAAATATATTCAAAATTGTGGACAGTGTTACGGCCACTACTACCGACGCCACAGCTACGGCCGCCGCTGGTTCATTCGCCAGTGGTTCAACGACTGTCAGCATTGCCCACGGGCTAAACTTTATCCCAACGGTCTTGGCCTTCATCCAGGACACCGACTACACACCCAACCGTTTCCGTTCTTTGCCCTGGACAACCTATACTAATGTTTCAGGCACGGTCTGTAACTGGATAACTTACTCAGTGGATGCTGATGCTTCAAACATCTATTTGCTAAGTTCCTGCGTGGCGACTGGGGGGACAGCCAGCACGGGTACTAAGACTATCAAGATTTTCCTTTTACAAGAGTCGGCCAACTAACAGACTATTGTGGATTAACTACCAGTATCCTATTAATAAAACAGTATGGCACTTTTTCCTAATATCACCCAACTCCTCCAAAATGCCAGGATACCTCCTGCTAGTGGTGGAACTCTATCGGTCAATCGACTGGGGCCTATTTCAATTCCAATCTATCAACCGCCTAAGCCAGCTCCGGTTTCATCGCCAATTCTAAGAAACAGCGGTTACAGCACTCCCCCACGACAGACTTCTACCCAATACTTCACTCCCCCTCCGCCGCCAATCCCTTCATACGATATTGCCGCCAATCAAGCCAAAGCCCGTCAAGCCGCTGAAGGTGCCGTTAATCCCTACTACACCAAGTTACTGGATACTTTTCTTAAACAAGAGGGTATAGACCGCTCACTGCGTGAACAGGCTTTCAACTTAACTAATGAACAAGCAGAGGAGTCTAATAAGCTTATAGGCAAACAGACCGATGAAGACTTAACTATAAAACTAGCTGATTTGGAGAAGAACTTAATGGATACCTTGGCGGCTTACACGGCTACTGGCCAACAGCTTGAACAAACCAGAGGTCTGAGTGTCGGGCAACTGGAGAAAAACTTAACTGACACCTTGGCTGGATTTGACATCACCAAGGGCCGGACGATTGAAGATGTCGGTACGAACGTAGCTAACATCAACCAACAAGCCGATGTTTTCCAGACTGATACCGGTACCCAAGCCGATGAGCAAAGAATTGCCCTAGCCCGTGAACTGGCTACCAGGGGGTTAAGTGGCGGGCTAGGAGGTCAAGCTCGTGAACGCAGTCAAGAAGCCCAGGTTACTGCTGAAGGCCGTCAAGAAGAGGCTTTTGGCCAAGCCCGCACCGAGCAAAAGCTATTCCAGTCCCGCACCCTTGGCGACCTAGTACGAGGTGGGGAACTGGCCACGACCAAGAAAGGCCAGGAAGAGTCCCAGATAAACTTGGAAGCCAAACAAAAACAGGAAGACCTAGCTCGTAGCGGTGAGTTGGCTAAAACTAAAAAAGGCCAAGAGGAAGTCGGTACCAAAACCACGGCTGCCCAGAGAAAAGAAGCAGCGGCTCTGGCTTCTAAGCAGACCAAAGCCCAGGCCAAATTCGATATTGATTCTTACTACGCAGTGCATGGTGAAACCGGCGGCCCAAGGTCGGTTACTGAAGAAGCCAGACGCAACGAACTGGAAAAACAGCGCCAAGACGCTTTCTTAGCCGAGGAAAAAAGGCAAAGGCAAATAGTCTTTAATGAATTCCTAACCAGCCTCAGCGACCCAGCCCGAATGTCCCAGGCTCGCAATGCCTACGGGGGATATTTTTGATGGCCTACTCCCCAGCAGTTGAACAATGGCGTGCTCGCTTAGCCAGCATTTTTCCGGCTTCGGAAGTCGATAAAATGCTCTATGTCATCCAAGGTGAATCAGGCGGACGACCAGAAGCTGTAGGTGACAGGGGCGCTTCTTACGGTTTGTTCCAGTCCCAAAGTCCCAGAGGTTCAATTGCCACCCCTGAACAGCAAATCCAGGATGCTCTCAGGCGTTTCCAGCAACGAGGTTATAAAGATTGGGGTGAGAATAATTCTTACCAAGGTAAGAAGTTCGGTGCTCTGGGTAATCGCCCCTATCCAGGTGGCCCGTCAGCCGCTTCATCAGGCGGTGGCACTAGTTACAATCCCAGTGCCGGTAGTTCAGTGACAGCTGGTTTTGACCCCGCCCAAGTCCAAGCTCTTAGAGATGCTGTATTGGGTGCCCGTAATATCCAAGCCCCACCTTCGCCCTTAGACGCTTCCCCGGAAATAGCCAATCTTTACCGAAGTAGTTTTCAGCTGCCTCAATCTGAAATCGCCACTGGGGCATTGGCTAATATCGGAGAGGAACAAATCAAGTACCAAAAAGACGTGGAAGCCAAAACCCAGCAATTAGAGCAAGATATGGCCGATTTCAGTAAGTATAAAAAAGTTCCCAAAGATAATGGCGGCTATGACTTCATTGACCCCCAAGGCAACCAAGTGGATGTTGCGACAGTATCGCAAAGAACAGGTACAAGACCAACTGAAATTGTCAAGGACTCCGATAACCCTGAAGACCAGCAATACGTTTCGGACTACACCCGTCTTAATAAGTTTGTTCAGTCCATGCAAGACATGGAAACTGGCGATAAAGAGGCAGCCGCTTACGTTAAAACAACTGTAGATAATGACCCTGGCTTGAAAAAATTATGGTCTGAACATTTAGCTAAAAACTCATCGCCAGATGATTTCACCCAGAAAATAATGGACTACTTCCGCCAGCATTACAATAAGTATTACGGCCTCCCAGGCACCCCCAAAACTCCTGTAGTTTCTACACGAAAAATTGGGCCTCTGCGAATTCCTACTGGCATTGGTCAACCATCTTCACGGCGGATATTTGCCGACCCACAGACAGTATTGGGAAACTTACCATATAATGCCTATGGGTTTGGGGGCGGTTCTGCCCAAGTCCCTAGCCAAAACGCCCGTGGCTCTAGTATATTGGATTGACTCATGGCTTTTAATTTCCTTAAGAAACTTGCCAGAGGCGACGAGAAACCTGGTGGGGGGGTTTTTGGTTTCTTGCGTGATGTTGGTAGTGATGTCGGTAAAGTAGCTACTACCCCCTATAACCTTACCCGTCTAGGGGCAGCTAATGTTTCGGGGGTACGTGGCCAAGCTGAAGCTGCCCGTCGAGATTTAGGTGGTGCTCAAAAAGTAGCCCAGACCTACATCACCCGTCCCGTACTTCGAACCGGTCAGAGTTTATTTGGTGGAGAAACTATCAACCCAGATGAAGTTAGAAACCAGGAATTATTCAAAGCTATTTTTGGCGATGAACCGATTAGTTCCTATCAAGAAACCTACGGCCAACAAAGAGAAGCTGGTAGGGGTGTCCCAGCCGCTTTAGGGATTGCCAGTTTAATGGCCGCTGGTGACGTCCCATTCCTACCTGGTTCCAAAGTTACTAACAAGTTAATCAAGGCCAAAACCGCCCAAGATGTTAAAAAAGTCTTGGGTAAGATAGATGACGATACGGCTCGGCAAATAGCTGTCGCTACTGACCGCTATGCTATTGAAAATATATTAAATAAAGGGAAAACAACCCCACCCAGTATTTTGCCTCCGCAAGCCATTAAAGGTGAGGTTCTGCCAGAACCACCAGTCATAGCCCAAGACATCACTAATCTTCTCAGGGGCACACCGGCCAGCAAAGGTGTTACTCCAGTTAAAGGAGCCAAAGGGTTGAGGCGTGAGCAAGAAATACTTTACTCCCAAGCTAGAGGTAAAAAATTTACTGCCTCTAAAGCTGCTGGTAAGAAATTAGAAGGAAGCGAAGGTTACTTTGCGGAACGGTCAGCCCTTCAGGGGGAACTGCCAAAAGTGGAATTTAGTGGTATAGCTCAGAAATTCAGCCCAGACAAGGCCGAAGATATATTTACCCAAGGTCGAGCACACGTTCAGTCCTTACCAGATGAGACTTTCACTAGATTAGGACTTGAACCGAATTCAGCTAGGTTCAATACCCAGACAGCTCTTCGTAAAGCCACCCACGGGGAAGACGGAGTACCGACTTTCAGCGATATTAAACTTCTCGAAAATGCTTTCGGCAAAGAAATGGCCGATACCGTGCGTTCTAGCATACCAATCTTTGAACGGATGAAAAACTTGGCAGCCCAGCTCGTTGGAGTACCTAGAACTGTTATGACTTCTTTTCTTGATTTATCATTCGGTTTAAGACAGGGACTGGTACTTGGCTCTCGTCATCCCAAAGAATGGACGAGAGCTAATATTGAATCTGTTAAATACATGAAAAACGAAAGTTACTTCAATAAAGAAATGGTTAGAATGGCTAAAGCGCCTGAATATGAGGTGATGAGCAAGGATATGGGTGTTGCCTTGACTGGCATCACTAAGCAAAGTGAAGAGGCTTTTGTGGCGCTTGATATAGCCGGTAAGATACCTGGTATCAGACGGACTGCCCGGGCTTATGATGGCACAGCTACCAGATTTAGATTTGATGTCGCTAAAAAGCTAATTGATTCTTATGGCGGAATAGATTGGGTGAAACAGAACCTAACTCCTAGAGAGCTGAAAGATTTGGGTGAGTTTATAAACACTGCTTCTGGTCGAGGAGGCAAAGCTGGCGGACTTTTAAGCAAACACGCTGGTCTATTATCCACCACACTTTTCTCTCCACGCCTGTGGGCTTCCCGCCTGAATACGCTCAACCCTTATTACTATGCCCGTCTGAGTGGCCCAGCCCAAAAACAAGCCTTGCAATCGGCTGGGGCTTTCGCGGCTGTTGCCGGAACAGTTCTGACTGCTCTAAACGCTATGGGAGCGGAGATAGAAACCGACCCTCGCAGTGCCGACTTTCTAAAAGCTAAGTTCGGCGATACCCGTTATGACGTACTAGGTGGTTTTCAACAGAATATAGTTTTTGCTTGGAGAGAACTATCCGGTGAAAATAAAAGTTCCCAAACTGGAAAAGTTACAGTGTTATCTGGAGAAGATAAACCTTATGGCGGGGCTGATAGAATCAGCATCGCTGGGAACTTGGTCGAGAATAAATTAAACCCAATTTTCGCTACAGCTGGACATTTTATAAGAGGGGAAGACCGCAGTGGCCAGCCAGTCAATCCGTATACTGAGATTGCTAGGCTGTTCGCCCCCCTAAACTTCCAATCAGCCTACGATGCGGCTAAAAATGAAGAAGACGTGGTAAAGGGAATCACTATGGCAGTTCCTGGCTTTTTTGGCACAGGCGTCCAAACCTATGGCATTAAAGACTTAAATATTTCCGATAAACAAACAGAGCATATTGAAAAACTTAAGCAGCAAGGAGCTTCTACGGGACAGCAAAAGGCCACCAAAAACTTCTTCCAGAATCTGAAAGTTGGTTCTTCGAGCAAAGACGACCAGTTAAAGAAGTTTGACGAAGCCTACGAAGCGGGCAATGTTGACGAAGCCCAAAGGATAGCCGATGATTATAATGAACAGTTGGCTCAAGCTTTGGATAAATGGGGTGAACAATACGGTCAGTATGCGACAGATGACCTCAAAAGAACTTATCAAGAAAGTAAAATCAATCCCAGAACTAGAGTCAAAGCTATCAGAAGTCGGCTTAAAAAAAGTTCTAGGGAGCTACAACTTGTACCATAAAGGAGGTAAACGATGAGCGAATACAAATTAATTCAAGGAAAAGCCGGAAAGCGTTACCTGAAAGACGGCAGACTAGTAAGTGTTAAAGATGTACCAGAAGACGTACTACAAGATTTAACGAAAGATAATGTAGTAGGGGAGCAAGGTGTCAAACCCACCCCTAACTCTGAACCGTGTATTTTCTGTGGTAAGTGGGGCAACCTGACTCGTTCTATTAATGGACAGAGTATTGTGCTTTGTAATGAACATTTTTATAATCGGACTATTGGGCAAATAGCCCAGCAAATTCGAGAAAGGATGATATGAGCCCTCCATTCCGTAGTACTAAACAACGCCGGTTTCTATATGCTAAAAAACCCACTTTGGCTAAACGGTGGAGTAAAAAATATGGTTCAAAGATAAGACCCAAGAAAAAGAAGAAATGATTATGACAAAACTAGTATATTTAACGGCCGAGAATAAAATTAAGGCTCAATATATACCAGGAGTAGCTGCGACTCATAAATGGTTGTATAAGAACTTTGGGAAAGCTAACTATTGTGAGAACAGCCCCATTCACATTGGTAAACGTTTTGAATGGTCTAACTTAAGTCGTGAATATAAACGAGATATATCTGATTGGAAACAACTGTGTCCTTCGTGCCATCGAAAGATGGATTTTACCGATGCACAGAGAAAACGTATTTCTCAAAATCGTAGGGGTATTCCTGCTACATGGCGAAATCGAATGGTTGCTCAATTCAACAGCAAGGGGAATCAGTTATCTATCTATCATTCAATAACAGAAGCTAGTCAAGAAACGGGCATCACTAGAACCGGAATAATGAATACGCTGGCAGGCAGAACTTTAACCTCTGGTGGATATAAATGGCAGTATGTCTCAGGAGTATAAATTGACAAAACTAGAAATTGAACGTTTGGCTATTTTAGAAACCGACATGAAGTATGTGAAAGAAGCTGTCACTAACCATATTCCTACGACTTTAAGTAACCTAGACGCTAAGATAACCAAAATCAATCTGCGCTTGGCTTACGCCTCTGGTGCCATAGCCATAGTCGTTGTCTTGGCTCAGATAGCTATTAATAAATGGGGCGGTTGATGCGTCTAAGTTTTAACGGTAGCTACTTCGTCACCCGTAAGTTCGGGGTTGTTGACCCCGCTTATTCTACTTACCCAGGTTCTCGACACCCAGGAACAGATTATGGGCTGCCCGCCAATACGCCTTTAGTAGCTGGTATGGGTGGCAGAGTAAATATTTATGACCGCAGCTCTAACATACGCACTGGTAGGGGTAAAGAAGTTGTAATCACTAAAGACGATAAACAGCGTAAAACCTGCCATATGAACCGCATAGACGTTAAGAGTGGCCAAACGGTTGCCGAGGGGCAAGCGATAGGTTTATCGGGTAACACCGGTTTTTCCAGCGGCCCCCACCTGCATGATGAACTGAAAATTGAGGGCCAATACATTGATTTAGAAAAATATTTAAGCGAAGGAGGCAATATTATGTTCCCGAACAAAGGCGACCTAGAAAACTTTAATCTACGGACGGGATGGCCCGGCCACAAACCTAACGCCAATGACATAGCCTACTGGACAACCGGTACGGGCAATGACGGCTGGGCGGCCGGAGCTGATAACGTCTGGAAAGATTTGATTTATTCCGTGACGCTGTATGTGCTGGACAATTCCGTGGTAGAAGTTCTTAACCCTGGTATTTACAAAGTTAATTAATAGAAAGGAAATATATGAGCTACCTAAAAAAAGTCTGGGACGTCTTGAACGGTAAGAAAACTTACGCCGGTGCGTTCCTATTTACGGTCTACATGATAGCCGTGAACAATGGCTGGGTTGGCTATGACCAACAAGTTGTCAACGTCCTCGAAGTTGTCTTTGGTATTGGTTTAGCCCACAAAGCTACCAAGTTTGTTAAAAACACGCTTTAGAAAGGGCTGATGTGGAGAAGTGCCCTAAAAAATGGCAAAAGGAGTGTCCCCTAGAAGAACATTACCTCGTCCGCCATCATACTGCTTATCCAGGCAGTAAGTACACTACTCCTTTAGAGCAGGAATATCGGAAACTACCTTCTAACAAAATAGAGATGTGCCGGTTCGTGGAGATGGAATTACATAGGGTCAACCCCAACGGCCCACCCAAACCAACCATAGAAGTTATGGAATACTGCGTTGAACAGGAACGCTTACACCGTGAATTAGAGGGGAGGCGGCCATGAGCGAAAAGAGGTGGAAGCCCTACGAGATTTCTATTACCGAAGGTGACCAAAACACCCCCCATTATCTTGTCAGGAATGAGGCCCAGCGTAAGGAACTGCGTAAGCGCAAAAACTTCCAGAAGGAAGCCCAGAATATCGGCTTATTGGCCGTACAATTGTTTTGGAAAAAAGACTACTGTGATTATGTCGGCTTCACCCGGATAGACGACCAAGGAAACGAGGGCTGGACGAGAGTCTTCGGCCAACAGGAATTGGTGGACTGGATGGCCGGTTTTACCTTGACTGACAAACGCCGCCATGACCTGCACCATGCCAACCGTGAGAAGGGTAGTTTCGTGTCACAGGCTGGCTGGACTCCAGATGTGTTGGTGGACTTTATGCCTTCTGAGCAAGAAGAAGAGGCTTTTATTGATTGGGAACTAAAAAAAGACGAAGAGCCTAACGGTACTTTGTACATACCGAAGGAGGGGTAATGGAGAAACAGCCGGAACAAACTTTTGAAGAGCTAGGAGAGGTTGAGAGGCTCAAAAAACGGCTATCCCTAGTCGAGAAGATGTTACGGGACAGCGCGAGAGGTGACGCCGAAGAGTCAGTTATCGCTCTGGCCATCCGTGAATCAGTGACCGCCCGCCCAGAAGTACCTGTAGCCAGACTAAGGAAACTCGGTAAGGGTGTCCTGCGGACTGCTGGCATCTTGGATGTCGGTGATGTCCACTACGGAGAACTGGTTACGGCTAGAAGCACTGGAGGGGTGGCCGAGTACAGCCCAGAAATAGCCAGAGAACGTTTTGACTACACCGTTAATGAAGCCATCCGTTTAGGCAAGGAACATAAGATTTCGTCTATTTGGGTTATTGGCGGCGGCGATATGATTTCCGGCGACATCCATGACGACCTGTCCCGGTCTAATGAAATTATGCCTATTGAACAAACCCTGGACTGCGCCGAGATGATGTATGGCGGGTTAGAAAAACTTTGCCAAGCCTTCCCAGAAGTTAATTTTGTTGGCGTATCGGGTAACCATCCAAGAATGTACCGCGTGCCATTTTATAACCGCAAACAGATTGAGTCCTTGGATTATATGCTTTACAAGATGCTGGAAGCCAAAGGAGTCAACCAACCCAACCTGAACTTTCACACGCCTGAGAGTTTCTGGACAATTATAAATGTAGAAGAGCGCAAGTTCATGGTCCTACATGGTGACACCATAAAACAACAGAACTCTATGTCTTTGGCTTTCTATGGTATGTGGAAAGAGTTTATGAAATGGAAAACCATAGGGGAGACTGTTGGTGAGTTTGACGATATGCTCGTTCATCACTTTCACGTTCCTGTAATTTTGAGCATAGGCGAAGGTAGCTACTATGGGAATGGCGCTCTCAAGGGTAAAGATGATTTCTCCCTAGCTGGTACAAGAGCACCCGCACCAGCCTCTCAACGATTTTTAGTTGTTGGGAACGGTGAAGTCCAATCTGAAACTCTAATTAAAAGCGAGCATATTAGGAGGCCAGCATGACCAAGCGTTAATTATTTAAGAGGGAGTTGGCCTCTCACTCGCACAATTTAGCTCCTTTAACAAACTCCATCTCACAAAAGTCTCTCAACTTTATCGCCAGCTCCCTCTCAGGTAATTAACCTGGAAAGGAATATATGGAATATAGTCGTGTGGAGGTGACCTGGCACGATGCCAACAGCGAAGCGGGTTGGATAACCCTCGAAGCAGCCAAAGAATTGCTACCCCAGTTATGCAAATCCCTGGGCTATCTGCTGGTCAAAGATGAAGTGGCGGTCATTCTTGTCCAAAGCGTCCAAGAGGGTAACGATGATGTCGGTGATGCCCTTTGTATCCCGACAGAATGTGTCCTAAACATAGACTATGAAACTTTTAACGAACAGATTGCGTAATGAACGCATCCGCACAGCTACGGGTATTGTCGGCAATATCCTGCAATTTATTATCGTGGCGTTCTTGGTGTGGCAGGCGGCGCAATGAGTGAAGTAAATATTACAGCTCCCGAAGATAACGCCCCCTATGAAACTGAAATCAATAAGCTAAAAAGAGAATTACCTGACTTGGAAAGATATGTTGAGTGGGTGAAAGCTAGAATTTACGAATTGGAAAACGGTCAACTATGAAATACGAGCTAACAACCATTTATATAATCGTCTGCTTAATGTTGGTATTTTTAGCCTGGCTTTTTCGTAGGCCGAGATTATAAACATCACCCCGTAAAAGAAAATAAGCGTATAAGCTCTCACAGCCCACACAAAGCCATATAACAGCCCTTTGGCCATTTTAGCCATAGAACACCTAAAATTAGCTTCTGAGGTTTCTACACGTTCCAGGAACATCTCACGCTGAATCTTACGGCGGGCTTTAGCCTGAGTTTTGGTCAGACAAGCCCCTCCCAACACTGGGTTATCTATATAGAATAAATTCTTATCAAATACTTGTTTAATGGGTTGGCGGTCAGTTCAGTCAGGTTGCCATTGGTTCCTTTTAATTACATGAGTCTAAAGTGCCGAAGGTTAGTAATCCTTCAAGGCTCCTGAGAGGGTGGGTCTCAGTTCGGCACCCATACAGTATACTCTGCCTATTAGTTGGGTGGTCAAGCGATATGCACAGGTTTTAACACCAAGTCTGAGTATAAAAACTCAAATGTCTGTGTTATACTTAACACATGAGAAGTTATAAAACTGGAGTTTATAAAACCCATAATATCAACACAGAAACTGCTAGATGGATGCAAGGTAGAGATTATGTGAGAGAATTAGTCAGAGTTAGAGATAGCCATACCTGTCAAATGTGTTTCGCTATATGGTTATCCAAAAATGGTAAAAAGCGTTTTGATGTACATCACTTAAACGGATTATGCGGGAAAAAATCCTTGGGGGTAGATAAAGTCAAAGACATCCCTAATCTTACTACTTTGTGTCATAGATGCCACTATAGTCACCACCAATTCAGTAGAAAAGGCCAATACTCAAACCGTTAAGCCCAGCTAATTGTATAACTGCCGTCTGAGGTGACGTAAGCTGTCGTGGGGAGGCCGAATAAGGTTATTTTACGTTGCTTCATACTTGGATTTTAGCACAGCAGCCCCTTCCTTCGAGCGAGGAGTGTAGGGGATGTCTTTTACATTTTGATAGGTTTAATACTCTGATAACACCGCATTGGCTAGGGGGGACGTAACAGGGGCTAATATATCCTCACCCTAGACTTAGCGCTATCATCAAGCCTCCTTCATGGCAAGTATCGTCTATCCAGTTTTTGAGTAGGCTGTGAACTACAGTTTGTAAAAGTAGGGCTTGACAAAGAGTTTCAATTTGATAACATTAGAGTATCAAGAAGTACAGCCCCGCATCTAGCGGGGTTTTCTCTTTGTTAAACACTATTTATATTTCTTCAAGAAGTACAAATAGATACCTAGATTATCTTACTTCTCTTTCGCTGTGTCAAGCCTCTTCAATATCTACTTGCACCCTAGGCTCACCAATCTCAAAAAAATGGGTGATGCTTCTAACATAGCGTAAATTATCATTGGGAAGTTTGCCCGCCATCACTAGCCCGTCAAAAACAAACTTACAAGCAAAAGCGATATTGTCCGGGTCGCTTCTTTTATTGGGCACCGTCCAAGTGAAGGTATAATCAGCTGGTCCTTTTATTAAAGAACAGGACTTGGCCTCCCATGCCACCAATTCCGTGAAGTCTTTTTTCATCTTAGCTGCTGCGAACTTATTAGCCCGTTCAGTTTCGATGTATTTATTGAGGGTCGGCAGTCTTCCGGCGATTTTGAGTTTCATCTTTAACGATACGATATACCTTAGGCACGGCTCCTGGCAAGTTCGGCCCACCCAAAGGCCAACGCAGAATCACCACCTCGTGCCCAGCTTCCACTTGGTCTAGAGCTTTAGCCACGCTAAGCTGAAATTGTCGGGCGCTGTACTCAATCGGGGAAGATTTCATTGGGGTCGTCCTCGACGATTGGTATTTCACTGGCTTTTAAGATTTTCAATATTTCTTCAGTGTCCTCGTAAATCAGTTCCAGGATTTCCTGGTTAGTGTCTTTAATGGGCGGGTCGGGGATGACACTCGGCTTAAGAACCTTGAACGAATAGTTATCGTACTGCTCATTAAAGGTCAGGTCTACCTCGTCGCCTACAACTACCGGCCCAAAACCAGTTGCCGTTTTACCCTCGGCCTCTATTTTAACCAGTGTCCACGGCTTGCCTTTGGCCGTTTTACCTGTTTTGAACTGGGTGTCTAAAATTTTAGTTACTTTCATTCTATGCCTTTACTTAGATTAATATTACAACAATCTTCCTCGGTTCTATATGGACAGTATTGTGTAACTGAATCATACAGTTCATGCTCTGGCGTGCAAATACAAACAGGCGGTTTTTTGGTTCTCCAGGCGTTTCTGAGAGCCGCCAGACGGTTTTCGACATTCTCAATGTAGTCGGGGTTGACTTTGGTCTTGTAAGCCACCAGGCGGCCTTTGAGAGCGACGTAAATATAGTGTATCTCTTCGACTTCCTGTCCGTTTTCTTGCAGTAGCAGAACATAAGCGTGGTTTTGCAGTTGGTGACCAAGATAGGGTTCGTCTTTGGCTGCCCATTTCTTTTGGCCATTGGGCCACAGCCCTATCTGTTCTTTGAGTGATGTTACGCCGTTGTTTTCGTAGAAGGCATAATCATCTACTGACTTGACCTCAATCAAGGTTTTGCTGGTGGGGGAGAAGTTATCGTATTCGCCGGTTAAGTCTAGCTTCTTAGAAGTCAGACGTTTGTTACTAATTACATCGGGGTAAAGTTTCTCGATGTGCGGGCGGATAGCGGTTTCCAAATGATGCCCCGCCCCCCACCTGAGTATCTTAGCGGCACTCGGTTTTACCAGTTCTGGTATGCCTAGACGGGCGTAGTAATGCGCTCTCGGACACATGGCAATCGCACTAGCGTGCCAATGCTTATATTCCCGTTCTTTGTTCTCTTCGGCGATACTTTGATAAAGTTTTACAGAAAGGTCGTTACTTAACATTTGGCCTCCGTTTGCTTATGGTGCCACCTATTTTCCCAACCTCACGAGCTAGTTCATGGTCACTGCCGAAACCTCTTAAGTGGGTAGCGTTTGTCTTAGTCGAACCACCCAAAGCACCTATACGTTTAAAAAAATCCTTGCCATACAAACTCTTAATAGTTTTAGTGGCTAGGTCGGCTCCTGATTTTGTCCCTGACATTTTATTCTCCTAAAGTTTTAATAAATGAATTAGCTTCACTAGCTGATATGAATTGTCTGGGGAGGGCGCGGTATTGGACAAAACCGTTGATTATCCGGCGTTCAATCAAACCGTCATCATGTTCTAGTTCCCTAGCCCTGCGTGAGATAATGCTCGGCTTCGCTCCCCAGGTATCGGCGCAGTGTTCCAGTTCTACGCCTGAAATCCACCCACCCCTATATCTTAAATGCTCCATAATCCGTTGTTTCGTAGTTATCCTAACGCCTCGCATAATTCCCTCTCATAGAGAGCATAGCATATAGGGCTATGCCTTGTCAACCCTTACTTTTCTGCCATTTAACGTGTAGTTTAATTTTATGTTGGAGGGAGTCAAAAAAGACATCGACATCCCCGCCAACCCAAAAAGAGCCTATCGTGCCATCTTCCAGTACGGCCTCCCCTACCAAATCTTTCCCTCGGCTCTCTACCCATAGTATTTTTTTAATCCGTCCTTTTTGTTTCATAAATGTTCTTTCAGGTGACAATTTCTGCACTTCCATTCTATATTTTCTAAACTCATTTTTAAGTGGGGGTGCGACCCCCGTTTAAGTTTATGCGCCACGTCCAATTTCCCGCCCACCCCACAACAATTACAGGAATGCCCAGAGGTTTTATCTAAATATGGTATCGCTATTTCATCCCTCCACTTTATGTACTCTCTCCCCCTACGGCCTATTTTTCTCATTTCTTACCTCCTTGCTTCTTAAGGGGTCTTGTAGGAGTGAGTTTATATTCTGTGTACCATAGCCAGAAGTTATCGTTGGTTGGCATTGTTGCCCAGTTTTTTGTTATTTGGTAGCCTAAATTATCAATTCTAGAGCCACCTAGATAAGGCATATTAGATGTTCTATCTTTTGGCTCAGACCTACTCCATTCTAGAAACACCCCCCAATACTTATTCAGAATATCTTGTCTATTATCCCCTACAGCCTTCATGGGGTGTTCAATTCTTTAACCAGGGGACAATTCTTACCAAGCTCTGCAAATGTACATCTAGGTTTAGTTTGATGGTTAATAAATCCCTCATACCCATACATTAAAACTTGAACTGTCGCTGGCCATTCAAGACGTGGGTGGTGGTATCTCAAACGATGTTGCCATACTTTACTCATTCGCTTCCCTTTCTAAGTGCTTCCAAGCGTCCTTTAATTGCAGAAGTGGGTATCATAATCTCATTGCTGCCCTGTAATATATTATTTTCTAGCTCATCAACCCTAGCCTCTACAATTAGGGCTTGAATGGCGTCAACCAAACATACTTGATTAGTTTCCCACTGCTCGCTTTTATCCATGTCACCGTAAAACATATTGATATTAACTAAATGAGCATGAAAAATCTCTTCTATCTTAGCTTCAGGGGTCATAGTAAACCTCGTAAACCAAGCCCAAAGATTATCCCCAGAGTAAACCCAAATATAAGCCGACTGCGATGGACATAGCGAAGTTCAGGTGTCCAATTCTCTTTATGTTTCAACTTCTCAATTATTGGCTTCTTACGAGCAGATAGTTTACTCATTTATTTAACCTTTCTTAACTTGGTTAGACGTTTTTCTACATCAGCTGTAAATATCTTCTCAGGTTTAATGGGTGGCTTCCAATAATTGTGACCAAATATCCAACATTTCCACATCTATAACTCCTTTATACGTTGTCTTAGTTGGCTGCGTAATTTATTGCGAACATGAGCTTTCTCGTTGAATATTGGTGGCGTGGTAGGATAATAATGCTTGTCTTTAGGTGCTACCTGTTCGTCCTCCCCAATCATATCCATAACCAGCTCCACTATCTTGGTGTGGGCGGCTTCTACCCTAACACCATACAAGCCATTCTTACCCACTAGTTCATAAAGTACTTGGCGTAGGTCTGTAGGTTCTTGGGTCATGATTTGTCCTTCAAAGCCATTGCTGCCACTAAAGCATAGTTCGCACATTTAGGATTAGCGCAGTAACCCTGACGCTTTTTGCCCCATCTATGGTAGGTGTAGGCTAGGGGTTGTTGGCACTTCACGCAGTATCGCTGGTCGCCCCATACTAGAGCAAATGTTACTATTTTCTCAGTGGGGGCGGTTAGTTTCTTAGTCATTTTGCTCCTTTGCATTACTAATGTTTATACCGTACTCGATAAGCTCTGTATCCTGTATTTCTTGGGCGTATTCGATGGCCTCTAGCTTATCGTTAAAGGTTTTTCGGAGGCTGCCGCCGCCAATATCATCATCTCGCACCCAAACCTGCCATTTATTACCTTTCGGTTCAATGCTTAGGAAGTTATTGGCGGACATATGGCCCCTTAACGCTCTCAGAGGCCGTGAGAGCCATTTTATCCAGCAATCGCCTATAATCCTCACATAACTGTAAAACATCGTTTATTTGGATTGTCTGGAGGTCTACTAAGTCAAGCAGCTTTTGGGTCTTGTCGGTAATTTCCAATTCAATGGCCATTCTATCGGTATCATTCATCTTGGTACTCAGGGATTAAGTCTTTTTCATCCAGCCACACCAAAAAGTCACCAGCGTTGGCGTGGGTTTTAGTAGTCTTGCACTCCACTAAATATTTGTCCCAGTATTTGTCATAAACGTTCTCTAAAAATATGTCGTTAGTTAGGTTACTCATTCCAAATCCTTATTATTTCATTATATCGTTCTTGACGTTGTATGACTCTATTTTCTTGGGCTGGACTCAGGCCGTCAGCCCAGTGCTTGCGCCTTTTGTTAGGTCGTATCACTAAAATAGCGTCCTTTTCAGGCATATACTTAATTCTAATTTTCTTCATAAAACTCCTTTCTTAGTTTGAGCGTTCCAGCAATCTCACATAATGCTCGAACGCCCACCCCTACATAATACTGTTATTAAACAGAGGTGGTTTTACAAGTAGCTTATCCCGCCCCTAAGAGCGTATTAGTTAATCGTACGTTCTAACTAATGTTCCGCAGTAAATCTCTCTTAGCGAAGTAAAGTTTATTCAACTTCTTTTCTTCTTCCATGAGTTTTTTTACTTGTGTGCGGACATTCTCCTCAGCGACTCGCAGTTCTTCCTGTGCTCGCTGGTAGTAAACTAACTGATGTTTTATCCGTTCTTTTACTTCTTGAAGTGGTGTTACCGTAATACGTTTCATTTTTATCCTTGTCTACTCTTATGGAGTGGGTGGCTGGCTTACAATGACTAATACCGCCTGTCTACGGACTGGCTACCGTTCATCGGAGCATTGAAAACCGCCCACCCACCCCTTAAAGGAGCAGGAAAAGTTACTTGTTATCCGGCATAACTGCCGTTTAATTGTTAAGCTTCTTTTATCTAGGGGTTGCCAGCAATAAATTGCTAGCGGTTGAGCTTAATCCATTGATGAGCTGCTATTTTCGAGAAAAAACCCTTTTCTATCAAGTGTTCCCCGATAAACACGCCCCAGTTAAGATGTCCAACCTTTCGAACAGTGTATTTTCTCATCATCAACCCCTTATTTAGCGAACAAAAGGCGAACCCCTAGATCGTGGGTAACACCTTAGGTTTATTAATGACAATCCCTAGATAAATTGTGAAGTGTTAGTTAAGGTTGTGGGGCGAACTAATCGTGGTAAGCGTGCGGAGATTATCCAGCTTGACTTTCGCTCACCCCTATATTTTCTTACTTACTAGCTAAGTTTCTCTATGTTCGCTTAACTCTGCCAACAGCATAGCACCTACATACTAGGCGGTCAAGCAGAATGTTACATTTGCTTAGACTTATAAACAACCTCTATCTGTTACAGCCAGTGTAGTATGCACAACACCCCACCCAAAACTAAAGAATGGTAGAATATGGTTATGAGAAGCAAAGACATTGAGATAATCAAGCACAAGGCTAAGGGCAAGACTCTTAAGCAGATTGCAGCAGTAGTCTACCCTGACCAGAGTGTCCACGCCGGTGAAGTGTCGGTTAGCAGGCGGCTGAAAAAAGCTGAAATACAGACGGAGCTGCAAAGAGAGTTAAACAGACAAGGCATAACCCTCAAAAAAGCCCTCGCCCCCATTAAAGACGGACTGGAAGCTACCAAGTACGCTCAGGTGGAAGGTGATTTTTTTGATACCCAGCTACCAGAACATACCACCAGGCTTCATGCTTCACGCATGGCCTTGGATTTACTAGACCGCGCCACCCCATCAAGTTTAAGCCCTGTAGATTCAGGTAGGATAGCCGTAGCTTTAGAGCATGGCAGCGAGACGGACTTGCTTGGTGTGATTTTCGGTAAACGGAGTGCTGAAAAACCCACCCCTACAAGTAATGTATTAGAAGCATAATAGACGAGCAAGAGTAATAGAACGGGTTAAAGCTAATTTCTAGCCATTCTAAGCCCTTTTAAGGTGTTAAAAAGGCAAGACCTGATACTTTATACCTTTTTTTAACAAAACAGGCAGTCGTACATTAACAGGGGTAGTAGCGTAAGCTAAGCGTATCACCCACCCCCCACTACATATAGCGTGTACTGTACTCATTATTATATATAGGTTATAGGCTGTTTAATGGTGTTTTAAGGGGTAGCGTGCTCCACTACTAACAGGGGTCACGGGCCACCCAATCAGACCCCATAGACCACCCAATCTGATGCGTCAACCTCCTGTTGTGTAGGATTAGCATTACTCCTTGTGTGACAGAAAATATTTAACTCCTTGTCTGGTAGAAAAAAATAATACTTGACATTGTCCAACTGGACATATATAATCAGGGGTATGAAGAGCTGTTTGAACTGTAATAAGGAAATAGGCGGTAAAGCTACCTACTGTTCTGAGAAGTGCTCTAAAGCTTACCGAAGGCGGACAAAACAAGGCGAACAACCCGGACAAAATGACCCGAATTACCCGGACAAATCAACCCGGACATTAGATTTTGAGCTAACCCGGACAGACCTTGCATTTGACGAGTGGCAGACTAGTCGTGGGAATCCCAACTATTACAATTTTGATAAGGAAGTATTTGAAAGAGTTTGTTTCCTTCCTGATTGTGAGCAGAAGTTTAAGACCCATCTCAAGTTACTAAAGTATTGTTCACCAAAACACTATGTTGATGGGTTGGGTTTAATTGTTCGACTAAAGACGAAGGGCAATAAATGAAGAAACTGTTAATTATACTGGCTATTGTTTTGCTGGGGTGGGCGTTAAGCGTTCAGGCCGAGAAGTACGATGGCGATTGTACTGGCACTGAAACCGTCGGACGCTGCGCTGATAAATACATTCCTCACACGCCTACTGGTTGTCCTTACGGTGACAGTATTCCTCTAGATAGTCCGAAATGCGTCCCCGAACAATCCTGGGGGAAGTGATATACTTTAATCAGTGGATTTACAAACCTTAGCCCTCCAGAAGATAGCCCTCCGCTGCCGGACTGACCTTTACTTTCTGTGTAGGGAGGTGCTGGGCTACGATTTAATGGTGCCCCACGTCCACCAAGAACTATGCGATTACACGACTTCCGTCCTCCCCAACCATCCGGGTATCAGTAATATTGAGGGGTTTGACCCCTCCAAGAATTTTCTGCTGCTGCTGGAACCCCGGGGTGTGTTCAAAAGCTCAATCGTGACTATCGGCTTGACTCTCCAGTATGTCCTGAACGAGCCGAATGCCCGGATTTTAATAGACTCTGAAACCTTCTCCAAGAGCAAGGCTTTTATGCGGGAGATAATCGAACATCTGATGGGCAACCCCAAGTACCGGGAAATTTTTAAGGCTATCCACGGAATGTATCCTTTCGAGAAGAAGAGTAAGGCTCGGCTGTGGACGGACTCTGAGCTGATACTACCCTGTCGCACCCGCCCCTTGAAAGAACCGACTATTTCAGCCGCCGGGATTGACGTTACTAAGACTGGTATGCACTACGATTTAATTATTATGGATGACCTGCACTCCGAGAAAAACGTCACAAATAGGGAACAAATCGACCAGGTTATCCAACACTACAAACTGGGATTGGCTCTGCTCGACCCCGGTCAGCCATTGGTGGTAGTGGGGACGCATTGGGACTTCACCGACCTCTACCAGTATATTATTGACTTCCAACAGAGCCGTTTTAATGTTCTAATCAGGGGGGCTTACAAGGACGATGGTTCTTTATTTTTCCCCGAACGGTTGGATAAAGAGTTCCTTGACAGCCAGAGAGAATCATTGGGTGGTTACTTGTTTTCTTGTCAATATCTTAACAGTCCTGTCAGTGATGAAACGGCGGTTTTTAAACGTGACTATATTAAATACAAGACCCAAGAAGAAATTAAAGGCCGCCCCATAAACTGGTATTTAAGCGTAGACCCATCCTACGAAGGTACTTACTCAGACTACGCTGCTTTAGTACTGGCCGGTATGGACTTCCAGCGGGATATTTATGTACGTTATATCACCCGCCAAAAGATGACCTATGGCGATATTATCAATGAAATCTTTAGAATCTACACCCACCGTGATTTCCAGGACATTAAAATTGGGCGGATATACCTGGAAACCATCGCCACCCAAAAATCTATCGGTGTGGAGCTGAACAACGAGATGAAACGGCGTAACACTTGGTTGCCGGTGGAGGAAATTCGCTCCCAGAAACTATCCAAAGAGGAACGTATCAGGGGGTTGGCTCCATTCTACGAATTTGGCCACATTTACCATATTAAAGAATGTCCGGAACTGATAGAGCTGGAGTATGAGCTGCTGCATTTTCCTAGAGGCCAGCACGATGATATGATAGATTCTTTGGCGACTATTGCCGAGCGGGCTTCCCCACCTAATGCTAAGGGTTGGGGTAGTGACGACAAGCCCTCTAAAAAACGCCTGATGAGTGTCAAACCCCGTTCGGTGGTTACGGGATATTGAACAGACTATTGTGCTTTTAACCTAGCTATATCTTAATGTGAGATATGGCTGACTCCGAACTTGAAACCAAACTAGCCAGGTTGCAAAAACAAGCTGGCCAACTGGAACCCGAACCACGGGATGCCAACCGCTACAAGCCCAACAAGCGCCAGCGTCTAGTACGCCGCCGGGTTTATGAACGTTTTTATTGGTTGCGTGATGACTCCCTGCGGACTGAGGCCGAACAGGACTGGGAGCTAGCCGATAAAGAATACAATATGTTTCGCGAGAGTGTCGATGACGACTGGCGGGCTAACCTGCATCTCCCGGACGCTTTTGCCGCCATCCAAGCCCAGATGCAGGAAACGATTGAGCGCAAATCCCGCCCCAACCTTATCCCAACCGAAGAGTCTGACGAGCCGATAACCGAATTCTCCAACGCCGTGCTGACCTACAACATGAACAATACCGATTACGACTATCAGTACTTCTTAGCTAAACTGGCGGCGGCGATTAGGGGCACTGCGTTCCTGATGAATTACTGGCGGAGGGACAAACGGGTGGTCAAAGACCCGACTTCAGTCAACGATGACGGTGAGATTAAGTACACCGACAAGGAAATTACCGACTTCGATGACGATTATACCGAGTGGGTACCCAACGAATTTATTTATATTGACGAAAAAGCCAAGCATATCAACGAAGCCAACGATATGTTCAAGCGGGAGATTATAAATATCGAGGAGTTCCACCGCATTTATGAGAACAAATCCGGCTTTTTCGACACCGAGTTCGTCGTCCAAGGCGGCGATACTTCCAACCGTTCCTATTACAAACTACCTAAAGACACCACCGAGCAGGATGTGGAAGTTTTACACTATTACAACCGCTCCATTGACGCTTATTGGGTAGTAGCCAACAACGTCACTATCTACGACGGCCCTCTCCCCTCCAAACACAAAGAACTGCCGCTGGCCGTCATGTATCAATATAGGGTTCCGGGTCGCTTCTGGGGTCTGGGTATTCCCAAGGTCATCCACTACCTGTCCGAAGAGCGCAAGACTATTAGAAATCTCAACATGGACCGTCAGAAGCTTCAGATTAACAAAATGTTCATGCATAATACCAGTTTTGACATTGACGACGAAGATTTGGTTTCCCGCCCGCACGGTCTGATTTCTGTTGATACCGGCGGCCAACCAATCCAAAATGCCCTGGTACCGGTGGAATACGGCGATGTCCCAGCTTCTTATTTCCGTACTGAGGAAATCCTGCTGGAAGACATCCGCCGGGCCCATGGTATAGATGACCGTATTCAAGGGGTCAATATGGGCGGCACGGCTACCGAAGCGGCTATCTTAAAAGAAACTTCTCTAAAACGGGTCAACCTAATTATGGTTTCCGCTGAGATGGATACTGTTATTCGTATCGGTAGATTGAAGTGGAGTAATATTCAGTGGCTTTATGGTACTCCGAGACTAGAGAAAATCACCCAAAACAATAAAGAGCGGGAGAAAAAGATATTCCGTACCATCTCCGTACAAGGCAAGAAGTTCGCCATTGTCGATGACGATGGTAAGAAATCCCTGCGAATGGAAGACGTCAAAGGCAACTCAGCCCTGACTCTTAAACCAGAATACGCCAAGTATCTCCAAGGTTCCTTTGACGTTTCGGTGGACGCTGATATCTTCACCCCGATTAGCAAGGCTATCGAGCAGACCAAAAAGACTGAGATGTTCGGGCTGTTGCTATCCAACCCAGCGACTATGGCAGTCATGGATATCAATACGGCTACGGCTGACGTTCTGGCAGTCAATAACATCAAACCGGAAAAATGGCTGAAGAATGTCGAGAATAAAAAGGACATGATGATGCTGGCCGAGAGCGAGAACATGGTCATAGCCGCCGGACAGCCATTGTCCGGAACTCAAAACGCCAGCGAAGACCACACCATAGTCCATCTAATGTACACCCAGACCGAGGAGTTCAAGTACCTGCCCCAAGAGATTAAACAGTTAATCATGGCCCACATTATGGAAGAACATGATAATAATCCAGCCACTGGAGCGGCGGCTGATTTGATGGCCCAGCACGGTTTAATGCCTAAACCGGAGGTAGCGGCAGGAATGCCTGGCATGGAAACACCCCTTGGCGGACCTGGACTACCTCCGCCCAACCCCAGCGCCGAATTGGGTATCCCTCAAGCTCAGGTAGCCGATTTAGAGCCGACTAATTTCGCCAGCCCTGAATAGACTATTGTTTTTATAAAATAAATTTGTAACAGTTAGATTATGAAGAGCGTTCTGGACTCACTGTCCGCCAAAGAAAAAGAAGCTCTGGCACTTTTATATGATACCGAAGGCTACACGGCTTTGAAGAAACTGCATCGTTTAAGTGTGCAGGGGTTGGGTAAAGATGCCCTGGCGGCTCCTGACCTGGAAACAGTCAGGTTTCTGGCTGGCCGCGCCCGCCAATCCAAGATTACTTTGGACTTAATTCGTGAAATTTACCTACAGGTTAATAAATCTGATGCCTAGGGCCCCTCTCGCAAGGGCCTTAGACACCAGCTTTAGCTGGCCTGGAAAGACAAACTGAAAGGACACTATGGCTACAAAAGCCAAAGTAGCACCGAAGGTCGTCGACGACGACAAAGAAGTAGACGCTGAAGAGCTACTCCGGGAATCAAAATACGGCAAGGACGAAGTAGAAAGCTCGAAAGAGTCGGACGAAACGCCTGAAGCCGAAGAACCCGAAGAAGAGTTAGCCGAAACTAGTGACGACGAAGGACAAACCGACGAAGTCGCAACCGAAGAATCCGAGGAGGAAGAAACTTCCGATGAGGAAACTTCGTTCGTCAAAGAGTTCTCTGGTATCGCGGGCGATACTGAAGAGGAATACCGCAAAAACTTGGAACTGGCCTACCGCAATTCGACGGGCGAAGCCCTACGATTGAAAGCCGAATTGGATAAAACCGAAACGACAGACCAGACCGAGGCAACTGAAGAGATTGACTTGTCCGACCCGTTACGCCTTTGGGCGAAGCAAAATCTGGACGAGGCACTCAAAAGCGCTTACGCGGACTTCTCAGCCCATTATGCCCAAGTTACCGACCCCGTTGAGTATCAGCGCTTTACGCGCACCGTCGCCCAACTCAGTAGAACCATTATGGACTCTGAGCAACGCCTGGCGCCTCCCAAAGAGTTATACGCCAAGGCGGCTGTCATACTCGATTGGCAACCAAATGACAAAGTGGATGATAAGGATAAGTTAGATAATGCCCTGAAAGACCGGGCTTCATCGTCTAAGACCGTATCGGCCACCAAACCTAAGGCTGGACAGTCCAAAGTGACTGACGCTGAAATTGCCATCGCTAAACAGACCTGGGCAGCCGGTAAAACTGACACTGAGATACGGGCGGAACTCGAACCCTACGTTAAATAATTAAATTGGAGTAAATCATGGCAGTTCAAGTACAACTACTTGGTCGTACTGATGGTGGCACCAACTATACAACTATGGAGTTTATAGTTACCGATACGGTTACCGTCACCAAAGGCGACTTTGTCTACTTTGCCTCTGGTGAAATTACTTCGGCTACCATTGCTGGTGCCTTACTTATAGGCTACTGCAATGAAACCGCTACCGGTAACACGGCTAGTACGGTAAAAGCTGAAGTCATTGTCGACCCAGAGATGCGTTATCTGATTGATAACGACAATGATGGAACTACTTTTGGTGTAACCCATGTCGGGACATATTTTGACCTGACAGGGGCTACTGGTGCTCAATTGGTCGACACCAGTACTACCTCCTCAAGCACGGGACAGCTGCTCTGTTTGGAGTACAACCCTCAGATTAGTCCGGTGGAAACCGATACTTCTGTGGGTGTCTTCAAAATCCGCGAGCATGCTTTTTACCCGGTAGCGACTTAAGGAGTAAAATATGGCAGAATTACAATCAGCCTGGGCAGACACGCTTAACTCAAATATCCGTAAGATTTACGGTGACGAGCTGAAGCAAGTCCCGACCCAGTACCAAAACATTTTCAACATTGAAAACAGTTCTAAAGACCGAGAAATTGAAAGCTCGGCATCGGGCTTGAGCCAATTCGTCTTAACCGGTGAAAACTCACCAGTGACCTACGAAGACCGAGCGCAAGGGTACGATGTGACCTACACGCATCAGAAATGGACGAAAGCTATCTCCATCTCTAAGGAGATGTATGACGATGACCGTTTCGGAGTAATGAAGCGCGGTACATCCGACCTGGCCAAATCTAAGATGCGTACTAAAGACCAAATTGGTGCTGACATCTTTAACTTCGCCTTTACATCCGGTGGTGGCGGTAAAGCCACCTTTACAGCCGGTGATGCAAGAGCGTTAGTTAGTGCGACTCACACCCGAACCGATGGCGGAACCGATATTAGCAACAGGGCTACGACTGACTTCAATGAGGCCAGTTTAGAAACCGCCTTAGTTGCTATGCGCGGCACGCTTGACGACAAGGGACAATTAGTCGGCATAAACCCCGACATTTTGTTAGTCCCACCGGCACTTGAAAAAGAAGCCAAAATCTTGCTTGACTCTACACTACGAGTCGGTACGGCCAACAACGACATTAACCCTTACCAGGGAAGACTGAGAATCATTGTTTGGGACCGCATTGGCAGTGGCGCTGGTGGTAGCGATACCGCTTGGTTCCTGCTCGATAGTTCCGAACACAAACTAATCTACTTTAACCGTTTAGACACTGGTCTACAGGGTCCAGAATACGACTTCGACAATGATGTCGCTAAATGGAAGGACGGCTTCCGATGCCGTGCCGGTTGGAGTGATTGGCGTGGCGTGTACGGGTCGTTAGGAGACAACAGCTAAATAAGCTAAACCTGATGGGGCGGGCAACCGCCCCGGGGGATTAAGGAGAAAAAAATATGGCAATTTACAGAGCAAAGACCTGGCCGATTGCGGGTCGCCACACTTTCGGTACGTTTAACTACAAGAACCTCTATAGTACAACTTTCGCTTACACCGATACTTCCAATGAGGTTAATGCAGGAACGTCCACCGCAATCTTGGCGGCTACAGCGGCTACGGTTGGCGCTGACCAGACGATTACGTCCGGTCTAACCGACCCTGATGTGCCACGAGCTTTGAGCGTTACGCCCGGCGGCACGACTGGTGATATTCAAGAATCAGTCGTGACCATTACAGGTACTAACGTTGAAGGCAAGACTATCTCTGAAGCTTTCCGCTTTGCGGCGGACGCTTCGAGCGCAGTCAATGGGAACCTAGCTTTTAGGACAGTCACTAGCGTCAATATTGACGCCCAACTATCCACGGCAGCTACTTTCTCGGTTGGCACGACCAACAAGTTAGGTGTCAACCATCGGTTGTGGCAGAATAACACCACTGTTAAGGTATATTCGCGTACCACGCCGTATGGCGCTCTGACACTTCAAAACGCACCAACTGTCGTAGCCAGTGGCACGGTTGAGAGAAACTTGGTAACTCCGGCAACCACGCCGAATAACACCACGGCTCTCATCATCGCTTACAACTACGATAACTGGTCAGACGGCACGACGCTCAATGATGTGCCTGAGTACTCGATTACGACTTCAACCAGCTCTACGTCAAGTTCTACGTCTACCACGACGGTTACGACCTCGACGTCCAGCACTTCAAGTTCTACATCTAGTACTTCCAGCTCGACTTCGAGCACCAGCTCAAGCACGAGTTCAACATCAACATCTACGACGACCACGCCGTAAAAACAAAATATGGGGATTGGATTGGGGCTGCGGCCCCTTTCCCGCCCTTGCTAATTAAGCTAAAGGAGAACTTATTATGGCAGTTTCATCATTAACTGGTGTGGCTAATCGCCACGACTTCGATACTTCTTTCACCAACGAATACGACACTAACCAAACAGCTGCAACTATTATTACCCCTACGTCGGGTAAATTAGCGGCTGTTAAAGGTATTTACATCAACACTGAGGGAAACTCTGGTAAAATCCGAGTTTACTTCGGGACTTCCAACAATACTATCCATACTATCTTCCCAGCCGCCACCCCTGCATCAGGTTATGTACCAGTAGTAATAAGTGGTGCTAGAAATGAAGTCATTAAAGTGACTTCTACGGTTGGAAATGGCAACAACTACTTTTTACAAATCAATTACAAGGAGGAGTAGATGTCCTCGCCCGCCAACCTCAGCCAATGGTTTGGTGTAATCGCTGGCTATTCGACCATTCGCTTGCGTGGGCATGGTGGAAATACCACGACTTCAACCTCTAGTTCCACCTCCATTTCTACTAGTTCGACTAGTTCTTCAACTTCAATCTCGACCAGTTCCACTAGCAGTTCAACTTCAGTTTCCACCAGTACTTCGACCTCCACCACTACATCTGTCTAAAAATCTGCTTGACAGACTATTGTGCTGGTGTTTAACTTGGGTTAATGGGAACAAATAAAACTGTTTATATTCTCAGCAACTTCTCCACCTACCTACGTTCTTTCAGCCCAATACTAGTTGTAGGGGAACAGATTAAGATGCTTCAGCGGGCTGGCTATCAGCCCGTTTTAATAGCTTCCGAAGGCTGGGAGCCACCAGAAGACACCCCCCACTATGGAATAGAAACCAAACTAACTTACCCGTTCGCTCTACATGACCCTAGTGATAAAGCTGAGAACATCGAGGAAATTGTGGATTTAGCTTACCAGCAATTAAACGACATTTTACCTGATGGGGCAGTGGTCATCACCCATGATTTAATATTCTTACCCGACTACACGGTACTGAACTTAGCCGCCCGAAAACTAGCTCAAGACCGCCCCTCAATTCGTTGGCTTCACTGGATTCACTCAGCTACTAATCCGACAATAGTTAGTCAAGAACGTAATATGTACGGTGAGAAATACGCCGAAGCCCTGAACTCCCCCTTCGCCAACTCGATTATCTGCTATCCTAACGCTTATGATATTCCCAGAGTAGCCCGTAACTTCAATTTTGAAGAAGACCAAGTGGTTGAAGTCCCCCATTCTACCGACCCGACAGAAGGTATGCACCCCTTAGTCCAGCGCTTATACGATAAAAAGAAACTGGGTAATGTGGAAGTACTGATGATACTGCCAATCCGCCTAGACAGGGGTAAGTATGCCGAGGGCAATGTCCGCTTGATAGCCGCCCTGAAACGTATAGGTACCACCGCCCATCTGGTATTCTGCGACTTCCAGTCCACCGGTGACGACAAAGTAGTTTACAGGGCAGACTTGAAGAAACTAGCCAAAGAGCAGGATGCTGAAGATTGCCTTACCTTTATGTCTGAGTTCGACGATATCGCCCAGATGGAAATCCCCCACGAAATAGTACTGGATTTGTTCACTCTGTCTAATGTCTTTTTACTGGCGAGTAAGAGTGAAACTTATTCCTTAATTGCCCAGGAAGCGATGCTGAAGGGTAATTTTGTTATTCTAAATCAGGACTTCGCCCCTTTCAGACAAATATACGGTAAGAACGCCCTTTATAAGCAGTTTGACGGGGCTAACATTGCTATTTCGGGTTATAACGGCGAGATTAATACCACCTACGAGAATATTGATGGATATTATGAGGACATGGCAAAGGCTTTGAAATACTACTCGGAGAACGATAAGGTTTTCAGGGCGAAAACGTGGGTCAGGACAAAGCGTAATCCGGATTATACGTTTAGAAGATATATAGAACCACTTATAAAGGCGGGTGAAAATGTCGAAACCGAAGGTTAGAAGGTCTCGTTCGGGTATTTACAGAGTTTACTTTGAGGGAGAAAAGCCCGTCAAACTACATTCCAAAGAAGAAGTAACCAAATATATTATGAATAGGACAATAAATGTTAAAACCGAAGTTTAGTGTCATAATTCCTGTGTACTCCGCCAAAGACGAAGGTGTCACGGATGCTGAACATAGACATTGGCGGGCTAGAGAAGTCCAAAGAGCCATCAAGTCAATAATTTACCAGCAATTCCCTGATTGGGAGCTGATATTGGTGGATGATGGCTGCACCGATAATACCCCTGAAATACTGCAAAAGTTTGCTGACAGCGATAAGCGGATAAAGGTAATTCATCAGGAGAATCAGAACCGAGCTATTGCCCGTAATCGGGGTATGGAAGAAGCTAAGGGCGAGTGGTTGTGCTGGCTGGACTGCGATGATGAGTACAGCTCCCATTACTTGAGAGAACTGAATCAGGCTATTAAAGACTATCCCGATTACAAGATATTTAACTTTGGCAGTATCGTTTACTACCCAGACCATCATACGGCTATTAGAAGAACTTTCAGACCTAAAATTGAAGGTGATGGGCACGAGTGGTTCAGGAGCGGACATATCGGGGCAGGGTCATTTATTTTCCGCCGTGATTTGTGGGCATCTGACCCCAAGTATCGTATTCCTGATGTAGTCAACTGCTATCAGTTTGCGGCTGACTCTAAATTCCCGATGAAGATAGACCCCGAAAGAGACCACTGGGAGTACACCTATACTGAAAACCCGGAAACGGCGTTTCAGGATGGAGTATACCGCCATGGGCTATCACTAGGTAATCCGTGGGGTGATGACCACTTACAGTTCTATCTTTTAACCCGTGATAACCATTCTCTACCACTCCACCCAACTGACGAGAGTAAAGACGCCCTTTTATACATTCAATATCCACGGGCGCACGAAGAAGTCTACGAACACTTTGGAGAGATATACGATGTTGACTAAGCCTTTGGATTTACACCTTGTCTCCTGGAACCGCCCCAAAATGACCGAGCTGGTTATCCGCACTATTCACCGCAACACTAACAGAGAGAATTTCCGCTTGGTAGTGTTAGACAACGGCTCAAACGGCGACACCCCTGAGTTCCTAGAGTCTCTCCACGATAATGGCCTGATAGACGAATTTATCCCGATTAAGACTAACCTTGGGTTGGAGGCGGCTAGAAATCTATTATTACAAGAATGTACCCGTAGTGATTACTTTGTCTGTGTAGACAATGATTGCCTGATTATGCCCAAGAAGGGTGATAAGGACTGGTTGGAAGAACTTTACGAACTGATGCAGTATTTCCCAGATTATAAGGCGATTGCCGCCCGCACCCAAGTGATGATAGGCACAGGTAATATCTTCGAAGGACACGACAATGACTTAATAGTCGATTTTCCCCATCCAGGTGGCAGTTACCGGATAATGGACACTAAAGTTACTTCTAGGGTGGGGGGGTGGCATCGTGAAGCCCCAGGCAGGGGACAGGAAGAAAAATATGTCTGCGGCAAGCTCAGGGAGGCTGGTTACAAAACGGCCTTTGCCACGGAAGTACGGTGTCTGCACTTATTCGGCACTCCAGATACTGATAGGTGGGGCTACCCCGAAAACTTCAAACCCGAAGATACTGGACACAACGATATTTACCACCCCGCCTTAGAACAAGGCGACGATAAGGTTCAGTTACTGGAGTATGCCTCTAAACAAGATGTGGAGAATTATTATGCTTAGTGTCATCATAAAAGACTCACATGAACCGAACGTTATCAAACTGACCTATGAAAACCTTCATCGGGAACTCAAGGACATAGATTCGGAATTACTAGTGGCTAGTGACTGGATAGATGCTGTTATGGGGTTAGAAACGGGGCACGAGAACTTCGTCTGTATGGTGGAGGCTGATTGTTTGGTCAATTCTGGCTATTTCTCCTCTCAGATGGGACTGTTCAAAAAAAGCCCCTATTTCAGAAAACTGGCAGTGATGTCCTCGGCCACAGCTATTAATGATTGGTCAAACAAGATTTACGGCTATAGATTGGGGGATAATTACACGGAGGGGGTGATTCCCAATAGTGAACAGAAGTCTACAGTTCCTTATGCTGTTCAGATAGCTTATATCCCTGGTTCAGTCATACGCCTAGCGAACTTACAATCCCTATTTGATAATTTGAAGCCTAATAACTCCTGGGATAATGACTTGGTCTATTTTTCCACCCAAATATCTTTGGGCTTTTGGCGCAGGGGCAGGGGTCAGGGCTGGTCGGCTGGTTCATCAGGTAACAGAGTTCATCTCAATCCCAATGCTACTTATGTGACAACTGAGGATTATGTCAATGACTTGGGAAAGTTTGACCCTGAGGCTGGCGATTTGGTTGGTATGTTCAAGAGAGAAGTTATTTCATGAAGAGCCAAAATTTTTGGGATAAGCATATGGCGACGGATGAAGGTGCGGCTAACTATATGCTCTCGTATTCTGAGGGGCCTGGCTCACCCCTAAGACACCTTATAGGCAAGTATCTTAAAAGTGGGGAGTGGGTGCTAGACGCAGGCTGTGGGCCCGGACATAATTTTGAGCATTTCCTAGAGTTCGGGCCATCAGTTAAATATAGGGGGGAGGATTATTCCGAAAGGTTTGTGCGAGTGGCCAACCAGCGAGTTAAACCAATGAGAATTTTCTCTATAGGTGATGTTAGGAAACTCAGACACCTGGACGACTCGTTTGACGTGGTTATCATGCAAGATGTGCTGGAACACACCAATGGCTATGAAACACCCGTTAGCGAGGCCCTGAGAGTGGCTAGGAGGCTAGTTATATTCACCTTCTGGCGATTAGGCAACACAGACCAGATAAATGATGACGGTGATGATGGTTATGGGGCGGTTTATGCCAAAGACAAGTGGGAGAAATTCTTAGATTCTTTAAACTTAAAGTGGACGCACGAACGCCTTCCCAGAAAAGATGCTTATCATGATTTATACTCGGTGGAGGTGGAGCATGGATAAGCATTTAATTGTGGGAATGGGGGAGATTGGACAAGCTATTAAGGCTATCTTTAAAGATGCTCAAACCCTAGATTTAGAATCCAAGGATATTATGAGTCCGCTAGAGGTGCTTCATATCTGTTTCCCGTTTAGTGAGTCGTTTGTAGACGATGTGATTACTTATCAGCACCGTTTTAACCCTAGTCATACAATCATTTACTCCACCGTCCCAATAGGTACTACTAAACAGATACTAGGTGCTGTTCACTCACCTATCGAGGGTCGCCACCCAGAACTAGAACTTAGTATTCGTACAATGCCTAGATGGATAGGTGTTAATGATAATGAAGAAGGATTCTTTTTCACGGGTTTGTTCACTGATAAGTATATAAATACTAGGCAAGTTTTTAATTCCGATTTCACTGAGTTTCTAAAGATTCGCTCTATAGCTAAGTATGGAATTAATTTGATATGGACTGACTATGAAAAGTCTGTAGCCGACAAGATAGATATGGACTTTGAATTGCTCAAAGAGTTTGACCGTGATTATAACAAGCTCTATCACGAACTGGGGGAGAATTGGGCGCAGAGGTACATACTTGACCCCCCCGAAGGTAAGATTGGCGGCCACTGCCTTGTACCAAACGCCAAGTTGTTGAACGAACAATATCCGAATGAGTGGCTAGAAAAGTTGGCTAACTATGAGTGATTACCAAGTCTGGGACAGTGACGACTTCGGGTGCTCGCATGTTATCTCTGATATGTGTCAATCACGGGATTGTAGAGGGGAACTTCTGAAACTTAAAGAAGTTAACCCAGCTTTTAAGATTACACTCTTTACTATTCCTGATGAATCTACCATAGAACTATTAGAGTGGTCTAAAACTAACCGTGATTGGGTGGAAATTGCCCAACATGGTTTTACTCACAGTTCTAATTACGAGTGCGAGAAAATGAGTTATGACGATTTTGATGGTTGGATGAATCAAGATGGTAGAAAAGAGTTGTTAGATGTGTATTTCGCTATGGGATTCAAGGCACCCGGCTGGCAAATAAGTGACGATATATACAAATGGCTAGTCGACAACGAGTTCTGGGTGGCCGACCAAGCCTACAACGATGACCGCCGACCCGAAGAATTACCTGTATATAAAGTGGGTGAAAACTCTGTGCATGGTCATACTTGGTCGTGTATGGGTAACGGAATAGACGAAACCCTTCCACAACTATTGGAGAAAGTTAAGCAGACTGATAACTTCAAGTTCGTTAGTGAGGTTGTCCAATGAAATATTTCTTGGACTGTGGCTTTTACGTCGGCAAAGCCCTAGATTACTACGCCCCCCTAATGGACGAAAGTTGGATAGTTTATGCTTTTGAACCGAACACCGAACTAAATGTGGAAGAGTCTATTAAACGATTTCCCTTTCAGGTTAATTGGGTGAAGAAGGCTGTTTGGACAGAGGATGGGGAAGTGGAATTTGCTATCGGTGACAGGAATGACGCTTCACATATTAGCAGCCTTAGGAAATCCCCTGACCGAAAAGTAATTGTCCCTTGTATAGATTTCTCTCGTTTCGTAGCTAAACTACCTGAAGCGACTATCGCTTGTTCGTTTGATGCGGAAGGGGCGGAGTTCGCAGTGCTTAGGAAGATGATTGACGAAGGCACTATCCAGCGATTAAGTCTGTTAGATATTGAGTTCCACACTCGCCTGTTTGAAGATAAAACGGAGGCAGATACCAGCCTTCTTAGGCAGGAGATTGAAAGTCTTGGCGTGTTAGTAAAGTTAAAGATATAGGAGAATTATGAAAACCATAAAACCATCTAAAAATTATCTATTCGCAAGGGTTATAAAGCCCAAAGAAGCTAAGACCAAATCTGGAATTCTTTTACCAGAAAAAGTCCAAGTTAAGAAGGATAACTCAGCAGAAGTAATTAATAATGGTGATTACTCAGATTTAGTATTTGAGCCAAAAAGTATAATTCTTTATAAGAGTTACTCTGCTACTGAAATTAAGTTAAACGATGAAGATTTTATTTTAATATCGGTTTTTGATGTTCTGGGTACTGTATTGGAGGTCAAATGAAGGTTTCAGTTGTTATTCCTTCCCTTTTTGAAGTAGATGGTGAGTATCTTCGATTGTGTGTTGAGAGTTTAAGAGATAGTGGGTTTGAGGGACAAATAATCGTGATGACTAACGGCACCTCCCATAAACCAGATTTAAAACATCTCAAGGTCAACCATATTCATACCCCTAAACAGGGACAATGCTTAAGTACTAATATAGGTGTCCAGATAGTCGCACCCGACACCGATTACATTATGGTTAGTAACTCGGATATGTACTACGCACCAAGTTGGGATAAGAATCTGCGATTTGACTATCCAGTCTTTTCGCCTAACTTAGTAGAGCCTACTAATAATGCAGGGTCCGCTCCCCCATTCTTGAAGCTCGATGGAGGTTTGACTGTGGAGGAATTTAAGCCAGATGTAGTTAATCTATTTGTACGACATCAGGAAGATGAGATTAAAGAAGAAACTGGCTTTAACCTGCCGTTCTTTATCCGCAAAGACCTATGGGACTTCCTAGGTGGCTACGATACAGCCTTCGACCCCTGGTCATCGAATAGCGACACTGACCTACAGACCCGCATCAACCTAGCGGGAGTTACACCTATGCGCCTGCGAGATGTGCTAGTCTACCACTTTAGCAATAAATCAGGTACCTTTGATGGCACCCACCAAGACTATTACCAGAACAACATCGAATACTTTAAGAGCAAGCATGGCTTTGACCGCGATGAACTCGGCTCGGATGTATGGATGAATAAGGATATGATACCTACCGACCCAGCCAAGATTAAGTATAAGCAGGAGAAATATGCCGGACTTTGAACAGGTAGACCTAGAACTGCCTTTGGGAGCTTTCTCCAGCTTTGATATGGCTTGTATTTATCCAGCTCTTAAAAAATCCAGCAAGAATAATGTTTATCTGGAAGTAGGAGTCGATAAGGGAAAATCCTTAGCCTTTGCCCGTAGGTATTTCAAGGGGGATGTTTTTGGTATAGATGTCAGGGACGACCCCGATATTCGAGGCACTAACTTTATCCAAAAAGAGTCTAACGAGGCTGTTAAAAACTGGACTCTACCTATTAAGGTTTTATTCATAGATGGCGACCACAGTAAGAAGGGAGTTACTGGTGACTGGGATAACTTTTCACCATTCGTGGTCAAGGGTGGTTGGGTGTTTTTCCATGACGCTGACAGCGGAGAAGTTAAGAAGTTCGTCAAGACGCTTAATAAGCCCAAGTGGTATAAGAAACCTGGTTTTAATACGGGTATGGTATCGGTGCGGATATGATATCTATAATTCTCAACTCTTATTCGCCTTTGAAATCTCAGAGGCATATGGATATGGCGGCAGTAGCGGCAATTCGTAAGTTTACCGACCCCGAGTTCGAGATTATCATTATCGATAACTGCCAAGCCCACAGATTCCGTGACGATTACGGTGTTCTTGCTCCCTATACCCTAATAGAGAATAAGCGAAACAGAACTTGCTACGCCTCGTATAATCAAGGAGCTAAAATTGCCAAAGGCGAGTACTTAATTTTCACCCAGAGTGACATATTCGTACACGAACGGACTATTAATAAATTGGTTAAATATCTGGAAGAATTCGATATCGCTTACCCCCAACAGATAGAGTTATCCAGGCAGCAAGTTCAGCATATTTATGACACGCCTGATGGAGTTCTGACTGACTTCGGATATCGGGACGCTGGGATGTTAGCCATAACTCGTGAAGCCTTCAAAAAATCAGGTGGTTGGGATGGGCGGTTCAGAAACCTGCTTGGTGAAGCGGCTTACTATTCTAGGATAGATAAGGCCGGACTGAGCTGGACGGATAAAACGAACGCCATTATCACCCATATCATGGCCGGTAACAATCTGAGTAAAGACTCTAGTATATATAATGAGGAAATGGCTTATGACGCTGAACTGATGCGGAAATACTATGGGGCGCATAAATGATTAAAGTCTTACATATTCCATCGATGTGGCACGAAGGCGCCCAACACTGGGTCTGGGCGGCTGAGATGATAGCCCGTTACTGTGATAAGACGAAATTTAAGATGGACGTGGTAATGGACTTGGACAGGGCTGAACAGTTGCACGGACAGTACGATTTAATTGTGCCTTGGTATATCACTAAAACACCAGCTTTCCTGCCTAGAAAGAAAGTTATAATTATCGCCCATTCCAGATACGAAACTGGCTGTTTGGGCTGGCCGGAGATTGCTGGTCGGGGTGTGGTCAGCAAGTACCTGTATGATTATATTAATAAACAGGAACCGGGTATAGATTATAATCTGCATATTGTGAACTATGGAGTTGATACTGATTTTTGGGAACCCCTGCAAAAAGTCGAATCGGATAAAATTAGGGTTGGCTGGATAGGTTCGCCAGACTCTAAGAACCTTGATATCGCTAAAAAGGTCGTGCAAGGGTTGGACGTTGAATTTCTACCCCTAAACCTTGACCAAAATAGACGCTCTATTTATGGTATGCCCAATTACTATAATTCTATCGATGTCCTGTTGGTTACTTCTTATGAAGAAGGTTTCCACCGCCCCACGATTGAGGCTATGAGTTGCGGTCTAGCGATTATCAGTACGAATGTGGGGATTGCACCCGAAGTCTTGGAAACAACCTTTGGTAATGACCAATGGGAATATCATTGGAGTGAGGAGCGGACTAAAGCTCACAGGACACAGATAATTGATGGTATGAGGCAGTCTCTACAGGAATTAGATAAATCCAGCATTAATGAGATGGGTCAGCGTAACCGTAAATTAGTATGTAAAGACTGGTCGTGGGAAAAGAAAATCGGGGCTTGGGAAAGATTATTCGAGAAAAGTTATGAAGCAACAAAAAGTTAATATCAATACTCAAGGAATGTGGGATAGCCGTTTCTCGGGTGATGAATGGCGGGTCTTCCCTTATGAGGTACTATATGATAAATATCTACATCGTAAGTCCAACGTAAAAACACTAGCTGATTATGGCTGTGGATTGGGCGAGGGAATCGAATATTTATCTAAACAGCCCAACTTCAAAGATACCAAGTTTTACGGGCTGGATTTCAGTTCGGAAGCTATTAACAAAGCTAACCCAGACCATGACTTTATACTGGCTAACTTTAATGAAATCAATGAATATCCGAAAGTCGACTTAGCCCTAGTCGTTCATACTCTGGAACATATTAATAAACCTTTTGAGTTTTTAGAAAGAATTAAGTCTGTTTCTAGGGAGATTGTATTGGCTATACCTCGTGAAATTGTACCTCAAGGCGAACACTTCTCGGTTTTCGACCTAAGTGATTTTGACGCCCAAGAAACTATCTTAGACCAAACTGAAGTAGTTGTTATACTAAAAGGAGAATTATGATTGCTCTTGCTGATTGGAAAGTCACCCGTAAACAAAAGAAGCTAATAAAAGAAGTTCTTAAAAGCGGACGTCTAACCTACGGCGATAAGACTCGTGAACTGGAGAAAAGGTTTGCCGAGATTCATGGCGCTAAATATGCTATCTTTACCAGTTCAGGTACAGCAGCCCTAAAAATATCCCTCCACGCCCTTAAAGACAAATACGGCTGGAAAGACGGCTCAGAAGTAATAATTCCAGCCGTAACCTTCGTAGCTACCATGAACGCTGTGCTGATGAACAACCTTGTCCCAGTGTTGGTAGATGTGGAGAAAGAAACTGCCAACATTAACCCCGAACTAATCGAGGAAGCCATCACCAAAAAGACTGTAGCCATCATGCCCGTACACCTGTTGGGACAACCAGCTGACATGGACGCCATTATGAAGATAGCTAAGAAGCATAAATTCCGTGTGGTGACTGACTCTTGCGAAACAATGTTCGTGAATCAGCACGTTGGTGATACAACCTGTTTTTCCACCTATATCGCCCATCATCTAGTAACTGGAGTGGGGGGGTTCATTTTAACCAATGACAAGAAGCTGATGACCACCATGCGCTCTATGCTGTTTCACGGACGGGATGAATCCTACCTAACCATAGACGACAAACCCAAACACATCTGGAAACGCTTTCACTTCCCCCGTCATGGCTACTCTGACCGCATGACCGAGCTGGAGGCGGCTTTGGGGTTGGGCGGGCTGGATAATTGGCAGGAGATGATTGAGAAGCGCCAGTTAAACGCGTCTATTCTTTCGTGGGAGCTTGATGATTTAATAGAGTATCCAGTTTCGGGTTTCTTCGTTCACGCTTTTATGTTCTTCCCCGCTTATGTCGAACGTAGAAATGAATTGATGATTTACCTGGAAAAACATGGCATACAAAGCCGTACTATGATGCCTTTAATTTCACAGCCGATAACTAAGCCATACTTGAAGAAAAAGTACCCAGTCGCAAAATATATAGGTGAGAAAGGAATATTGTTACCATGCCATCAGTATCTCAAGCAAAAAGACCTCGATTATCTTATAAAAACCGTGAAAGAGTTCTACCAATGACTTGCTTAATTTCAGGGAGTGCTGGATTCGTTGGCACTCACCTAGCCCAACTGCTAAAAGATGAAAGTATGCAGGTCTTTGAGTTCAATCTGCGCCACGGACAGGACATCCGCAACTTTGAGCTGGTACGCAATACCCTGGATGCAATCCGCCCTAACTATATTTTTCACTTAGCAGGACAAGCCTTCGTACCAGAATCATTTTCTAATCCAAAACGTACATTTGAAGTTAATACTATCGGGTCAATGAATATCTTAGAAGCTGTCAGGCAACTCCAAATTAAAACCAAAATTATGCTTTGTGGTACAAGTGAAGAATACGGTGATGCTATGAATGGGAAGGGGGTAATTGACGAGCAAACCCTCCCAGAACCTAAATCCCCCTATGCCGTGTCAAAAATGGCGATGGATTATCTGGGGAGAGTCTACACTAACGCTTATGGATTAGAGGTAGTCATAACCAGGGCTTTTAACCACGCCGGACCCGGACGGGGCGAGATGTATGCTGAGAGTGCTTTCGCCAAACAAATCGTGGAGTGCGAACTTGGCAGGCGTAAGGTGGTAGAACACGGCAATCTAACGACCATTCGTAATTACACTGACGTCAGGGATATAGTCCGAGCTTATCGTTTAGCCATTGACCTCCCCCCAGACGTTTACAATATCTGTTCCGATAATTCCGTAACCATGCAGGAGTTGATGGACTTACTAATTAAAAATGCCAAAGTGCCTATAAAGACTAAAGTCAATCCAGCCTTGTATCGTCCAGGCGATTTCAGTTTCAAAAGACCGTCTTGCGAGAAGTTCAAAAAATGGACGAATTGGTCTACGACCTACAGCTTGGAGGAAACAATGATAAGTGTATTAGATGGTTGGAGAGAAAAATTACAATGAATCCTGGGGAGCTTAGTAAATATATCAGTGATAACATTCAGGGAGTCTTCGGCGGTACTGAAATGGAAGTGTTTAAAGAGGAAGTCGGTAAACTGAAACCCGACCAAGTCTATTTAGAAATTGGTGTCGATGAGGGTAAGTCGATGACTGTCGCCCACCACTACGCTAAAGAAGGTGTCTATTTAATTGGTATAGATATAAATGATGTCCAGGTACACGAAAAGAGTATTGGTAGGGGACCGTTTGCTATTAAGGATGGTTTAATTGGTATTGGTAAAAAAGGGTTCTTTATCCACGGTGACGCTGATGAGTTTGCCGCCCTTTGGACCATACCAATAGACTTACTGTTCTTAGACCCTCATCATGATTACGAATCTATAAAGCAAAATGCTCTCAACTGGATACCTAAAGTCAAAAAAGGTGGGATAGTTATCTATCATGATTATGACCACGAGGAAACTAAACAATGGATTGATGAATATCATGGAGACAATAAAGAAGTTTTTGGTAATAAGATTGTGAGGGTGATTAAATGAAACGCTGCAATGTGGGCGCGGGCAACGTGCCTCTCAGGGGTTACTACAATGTTGATAAGTATTACTACCCTGGCTCTCCTAATCCCTTAACCGACCAGCGGGAAGTCGATAAATGGGTGGATAGCGAAGACTCCAAATGGCTGTATGGAGACGCTGTTAAATTAGACTTCGAGAGCGAAACCTTTGATGAAGTAATAATGGTTCACGTCTTGGAACACCTGGATATGGAAAAAGGCACCCAGGCTATCGCTGAAGCCCACCGAGTCCTTAAACCTGGCGGAACAGTGGAAATAGAATTACCCGACCTTTTGGTGGCTTGTGCCCTAATGCCAACCGTTCACGTCACACCTACGGGCAACAATCAGCCCTGGCATCGGGTTATGGGTCTTTTATACGGTACTACGGGTAGCGACGGCGAGGGGCAGTATCACCTGTGCGGTTATACCAAAGAATACCTGAGATTCAAACTGGAAGAGCGGGGCTTTAAAAGTATAACGGAAATACCTGTCGGTTTCGGTCATGGGGACGATAGTGAATTAGGACACGCCGAACCCCAGTATGATTTCAGATTTAGAGGGATAAAATAGATGAAAAAGATATTATTTATTCCCCCAGGGATACAAGGTGGCTGGTACATGGAAGCCCACTACGAGTATTTAATCCGCTACCTCTCAGATGAATTCTTTATAGAGCAAGCCCAAGTTCCCTACCCACCTTATGAAGACTTTCTTACTAGAGAGTCGCCATTTGCACGCAATCCTGATGATTACGACTTATTAGTACCTTTATTACCCTCTCATTGGGGGGTTATGGACAAGGAAAAGTACAAGCACAAGGTCGCTGTGGTTATGTATGAACCGGGGGAGGGAGACTGGACTAGAGCCGCCTATTTAGCCTCAGCCACCGATGTCGTAGATGCTATGGACGCTAGTGGGCGAATGCTTCACTCTGTAAGATTTGGGATTGATACTAATTTGTTTCAACCCTTTAAAATGAAACGTGAAGACGATTTATTGCACGTCGGCGTGGTGGGGTCATACGGTAATCCTCGCAGACAGATTATAGAAGGTATAAAACCCCTATATGATATGCCAGGTATAAGATGGATGTTTTTCCCTCAGAATTGGGTCAATAATGGTGGAGACTTAGAGCCTTTGGGAGACATGGAGTTCAAAAAACGGGTAGTTGCCGGAGGTAAGTATTGGTCTGGATTACCTAATATTTATAATCAAATGGACGTGTTAGTCAGAATAGATAACTCTTACGGGCTATCGTTTCCTGTCTTGGAAGCCGCAGCTTGCGGCATTCCTGTTGTTACTACCTACCAAGGCATTGACCATCATATTACTGATGCAGGCGGTGGCATTATGTTATTACCCGACCCGCCCCATATTCAACGCTGGCCTCAGAACGAAGGGGAGCAACTTACGAATAAATTACGAACTGCCTTGGAGTATATGCGTGACCACCCAGTCAAACGTAGAGAGATGGGAGCTAAAGGACGAGATGAGATATTACGAAACTGGCAGTGGAGTCATCATATAGGGAATTGGCGTAAGTTTTTTAGGGAGGCAACAGCATGAAAATAGTATTTTTTGGGAACTTTGGTAGAGGCTGGGATAATTCTATCTGCGACGAAGTCCATATCTCTGATGCGTTGGAGGAATTAGGGCATGAGGTTGTACGATGTCAGAGAGAGGAACGACCTATATTAAATGAAAGATATGATTTTGTTCTGATGTCCCAATGGGACGGATATGGTGAGAACCTTATAAGAGACTTACACACAGGACTGAATATACCAGTTGTCTACTGGAGTTACGATTACCAAGCAGACGGTCAAGAATGGCACGAACGCCTAGTCAAAGAATCTGACCTCTACTTATCCAAACGTATAGCTGATAGTAAATACCCTAATTGGCAATGGCTGAGCCAAGACTTCGCCCCTAGTTTCCTAGACAAACATCCCACCCCTATCGAGAAAGACATAGATGTGCTCTTTACGGGAAGTTATCTTGATTTTGCTACTGAAAGAAACGAAACTCTTAAAGCCGTAGATGAGAAGTTTAATCTAGTAATACATTCGGTTAATGCTTGGGAGGGCTTCAAAGACGTCCGCCCCCCAATAATGGATGAAGGTCTGCCAGAACTATACGCTAGAGCCAAAGTAATCTTATCCATAGACCATACAATCGAGGCTGGATATTGGAGCGATAGACCAGCCCAAATCATGTGTTGTGGGGGATTTGTACTCCATCGCTATCAGCCTTTGATTAGTAGTGTTCTGCGTTCCTATGTTGGTTATTTCTACGATATACCTAGCTGTCTATTAAGTATTGAGTACTGGCTAGAAGCTGACGAAGACCGGGAAAATCTAGCCACCCATGGTTACGAGTATGCCCAAAAGGAACTAAAGGTTAAGAATCGGGTGGAAGATTTATTGAACATAGTACAGGGGATTTTATGAAAATTCTTCTTACAGACCCATATTTCGGGAAATTTACCAGTGATATGGCTAACTGGTGGCGTAAACAGGGACACGAAGTTAAGACGGAAAGATACTGGAATCCTCAGTTAGCTAATGAATGGGCAGATTTAATATGGATGGACACCGCTGATAACAATATCGTTTCCGCCACAAATCCAGGGGAAGCATTACTGGCAGATAATGCCAATTACAAACCGTGGAGTTTGTACGACATGGATTTATCAGATAAGAGAATTATCGTTAGACCGATTGATATCGAGATTTGGCAAGGCCATCAACATGCCGCTCGATGGAGTTTAGTGGATGATGTTATTTTTATAGCCAATCATATAAGGGAGGTCGCAAATATTGCTAACCTACCTGGATTGACCGATAAAACCAAGTTTCATACTATTCCCTGTGGAGTTGATTTAAGTCGCTATAAGTTTAAAAAGCGTAGTCCGGGTTTTGATATAGCTATCGTTTCTGAGAAATGGAACTCTAAAGGAACGCATCTACTTTTACAAGTTATCTTGAAACTTCAACAAATAGACCCAAGGTATAAGATTCACTGGCTGGGACAACGAAGCGACTCCAACTGGGAGTATGCATATTTTGATGATTTTGTAGAACATCATAACTTAAATATAGAGTTTACTAATATTCTTTTAGAGGGTAAAACTGTTGACGAATTTCTAGAGGATAAAAATTTTCTTCTGCATGGTTCTGTGAAAGAAGGGTTTTCTTATGCAATCGCTGAAGCAATGGCGAAGGGTATTAAAGTCGTGCCCCATAGATTTTTTGGAGCTGATGATATCTGGCCCGGTCTGACATGGGATTCCATAGACCAAGCCATAGATAAGATTACTAGCCAAGAATATGATTCCATCAGCTATAGACAGTATTTAATAGATAGGGGGTATACTTTAGATAGTATGATGAGTAAAATTCAGGAGGTTATAGATGACTGAGGTTGTCCTCAAAAATGGGACTAAAGTTTTAGTCGATGATAAGGACTTAAAGTTAGTTAACTCTATTGGTGGCTGGCATCTAAATAAAGATGGATATGCAATCACTGATAAGATTATTAATGGCAGGCGGAAAATTATTAAAATGCACCGTTTGCTTTTGAACGCCCAGCCAGGCGAAGAAGTTGACCATAGACATGGCATTAGAACAGATAATAGACGCTCCGAAATACGTATTTGTACCCATGCCGAAAACCAGCATAATAGACCTAAACCCAATCGAAATAATAAATCTGGTTACAAAGGCGTATACCGACATCAAAATAAGTGGATAGCCCGTATTTGGTCTAATAGTTCTTCAATATTTTTAGGGAGATTTGATGATGTGAAAGAGGCAGCCAGAGCATATAATAAAGCAGCAATTAAATACCATGGCGAATTTGCCAATCTAAATATAATTAAAGGAGGTTCGTAATGACACGCGAAGACGTAGAACAATTACATAAACTAATAGACAAACTAGCTGCTGAAGGGGTTGAAATAGATAGTACGACTGTAGAAGTTACAGGAACTGTTGAACCAGCACGAGTTTTACCGGAAGGCAAGCGAGTAGTCCGAACAAAACAAGGGGGAGACAAGGTTTATTTAATAGACGAAGTAGCCAAGACCCGCCAGTGGATTACCAAGCCAGAAATACTAGATACACTGGGTTTCATAATGGACGATGTGGTAGAGGTAGAAGAGGCAGAGCTTTTCAAGTACAATCAAGGGGAGGCTATCTACAAAGCCCCCGAAAATGGCTAAGCTTTTAACCGTAATTTGTCCTATTATTCGTCCAGACCTCGTACAGCGGATGCTCCAAACCCTGTACGAGTACACGGACAATATCTTCTATACCTACATAATAGACCAATCTATCAACGGTATAGACGCTACTAAGCTACGAAACCAATATAAAAATTTAATGGTGATAAGAACTCCAAAGTCGGATGTTCATTACACTGGTAATTTGGGGTTCGCCCAAGCAACCAACTTGGGTATAAGATTAGTCGATACCCCTTACTTTCTAATGCTGAACGACGATGTGGAACTAATTCATCCAGCTTGGTGGGATGGGGTGATAGAAACTTTCAGGAAAGTTGAAGAAGCCACTCCTACTACCCCCGCCATGATTGTAAACCCCGCCTCTATTAGATTGGCGGATTGGTCAGTCGGCAGGGAATCAGGGGATGACTTTGACATCATCCCTTATAAAGATAAATATACTGACGAGGATTGGCGGCATCTTATTGAAGATGAACATTATGTAAACGAACATCTGACCATTAAACCAGGTTCGGTTATTGACGGGGTGACGATGTACGCTTCAGTAATTGATACTGCCAAGTTTTTAGAGGTCGGTATGTTAGATGAACGATATTACCCAGGCGGAGGCGAAGATTATGATTACAGTTGCCGAGCAAGGATGTTTGGCTATAGATGTGTCGGTACGACTAGGTCGTGGGTATGGCATCACTGGTCTAGTTCGTTCAAGTCTGTCCGAGATGAGGAAGATATAAAGAGTTTAATAATACCTGAGTTGCAGTGGAACCAAAACCATGAAAAGTGGGGTAAGGGCTTTGATATATGGGGTTATAGATGCCCTAAGTGCAAGGAGATTATGCTCACCAAAGACGGTTTTACTGCTACTTGCCCCAAAGACGGTGAGATTTATAAAATGCCAGAAAACACCATCACCCCCCTCTAACAGACTATTGTGGTTTATTCTGTTTTTATATCATACTGACAATATATGGCTGATCAGCATAAAAACTTTGCTTACTCAACAGTAGCTACTGCCCCATCACCAGCCACTACTGGAACTTCATTAGTAGTTGCCGCCGCTGATGGCGCTAAATTTCCAACTGTGCCTTTTAATGCAACCGTCTGGCCTGCTGGGGCACAGCCTCTAACGACCAATGCTGAAATAGTCCGAGTCACGACCATCTCAACTGATACTTTTACTATAACTAGGGCGCAGGAAAGCTCTACAGCTCGCTCAGTTGTAGTAGGCGACCAGATAGCGGCTACGGTTACCGCTAAAACTCTAACCGATGCCGAAGGTCTAACTCGGGTCGGCGGAAATACCACCGAAGCTACCACTACTAGCACCACAGCGGTTGATTTATTGACAGCTACTGGACTTAGCATAGCTACAAATATTCCAATCTTTGGTTTAGTGTCAGTTAGGAGAACAACTGGCGCTGCAAGCAGTAATGGTTTTGGAGTTAAACTTAATACTACAGTGATAGGTGAGGCGGGTAGTTCTGTTTCGTTGGTTAGAACTACTGCCACCGACCAAGCGGAAGCCCATTCCGCAAACTTTTGGTTAGGCCCACGAATTGCTAATTATAATCTCCAAGGTTCGGGCGTTGCCGCAGCTACTACAGGAAATGTAGCAGCAGCTGGTTCAGGATTGGGCAACCCAACATTAACCGATGCCCAACCAAGTGCAACAATCACGGATGTGATTATTAGGGCCATAAGTGGAGATGGGGCTATAACATTAGGTGCTGATGAATTACACGTTTATACCTTTGCAGTAAGTTAAGGAGAAATTATGCTTTGTATTTTTGAAGGAAAAGAAACAATCAGGGACGATAAAGGCAAGATAATTGCTAAGGGTCGCTACGCTGGGGAAATCCGTGATGATATTATTGCTCACGCTCAACTGCCCAATCCTCAATACGGCTCAGAAATCCAACATAAAAAAGAGGGTCTTAATAGACTGACGCTTAAAAAAGAAACTCTAGCTGAGGCCAAAAAGCGTATTGGTGATGAACACGCTACCCAACATTTACCGTTTGACCCGACAACTGTTACAGCTCAAGACCTACAGGAAACTATAGTCAGTGAGAGTATAGAACAGTCACCGAGGGAAGTGTATATCAGCCCAAGCCTCAAGAAAAAAGATGGCAGCCCAGTAACGATTGGTGACTTTCCAGATAACTTCTCTTTTGGTAACGGGACAACCGCTAATGTTAAAGTTCCCCTAAAAGACGGGACTGAGCTATTTCTAAGCTGGTGCGTGCTTCCATATGGCACTAATCTAACCCCTGCTCATAAAAACGCTCTACACTCTATCATAGCTAGTAGGTAGCCATGTTTGGCTCAAATTATTTTGGCCAACCATACTTCGGTCAAGGGTCAGCTAATGTTGCGGATGCTACAACAACCTCCACATCAAGTTCAACATCAATTTCTACTAGTAGCTCTACATCTATTTCCACTAGTTCGACAAGTAGCAGTGTTTCCACGTCCACCTCCAGTACCAGTTCGTCTATTTCTACCAGCTCAACTAGTTCGAGTATCTCGACCTCTATTTCCACCTCCAGTACCAGTTCTTCTATTTCTACATCTACCTCCAGCACAAGTAGTTCTATCAGTACCAGCAGTACGAGCAGTTCGATTAGCACCAGCTCGACTAGTAGCTCAATAAGTACTTCTTCCACCTCAAGCTCTATTTCCACCTCTATCTCAACATCGTCAACCAGTTCTTCGATTTCCACTTCCATTTCTACTTCTAGTACGTCGAGTTCAATCTCTACTAGTACTAGTTCCACATCCAGCTCAATCTCTACTTCTAGCACCTCCACTTCAATTTCCACAAGCAGTACTTCTAGCAGTATCTCAACCTCGATAAGCACCTCCTCTACTTCCAGTTCGATTAGTACGTCCATCAGCACAAGCTCTACAAGTAGCTCAATCTCTACTAGTACTTCTAGCACTAGCTCCTCAATTTCTACTAGTTCTTCTATCTCCACCAGTTCCACCTCCAGTAGTATTTCCACCTCTATCTCAACATCCAGTACTAGTTCCAGTATCAGCACTTCCAGTACTAGTAGTTCCATAAGCACCTCTAGTACCTCCAGCTCTATCTCCACATCGACTTCCAGTACTTCTTCATCTGTTTCGACCTCCATCAGTACCTCCAGTACGTCAATGTCCACTTCGGTTTCTACCAGCTCGACCAGTTCCTCTGTCAGTACCTCCACCAGTTCGACCTCTAGTTCTATTAGTACTTCTTCCAGCATCTCGACCAGTATCAGTACGTCAATCAGTACCAGCAGTACCAGTAGTTCAACCAGTACTTCCATATCTACCAGTTCCACGTCATCCAGCATTTCTACCAGTCAGTCGACTTCTATCAGCACCAGTAGCACCAGTAGCTCGACTTCGCTGTCCACCAGCTCAACTTCCAGCTCAATCAGCACTTCCAGCACTAGTACCTCAGTATCGACATCAATCTCCACTAGTTCGACTAGCTCATCACTCTCCACAAGCTCCAGCACCTCCACCACCCTAATTGATTACATGACCATACCCAGAGTCACCATACCGTCTTTTAATGTTTGGAATAATTAGGGGGAGGGTAATACCATCGCTTCTCAGGGGCCACTGAGTCCGAGCACGACTGCTGATTCTGCTGATATTGGAACAAAGACTTGGAGTAATCCTAACAATTCCCAAACTAGTGATGACTCTTATGCCACAGTATTTTCTGTTGAAGCTATCCCTAAAGATTATTCGATAAGAATTGTCAAGGGTGGGACTATCAGTGGTACCGACCAAAGCGCTAGTACTGCTTGGTCCTTGACTGAAGCTTATGTTTCTTTTGGTAGCTCCTCTAATCTGTGGGGGATGTCTTGGACAGACGCAGATATCAATGCCACAACCTTTGGTGTAGTAATTGCAACTGTTTGGACTGACGGAGTGGATACAGCTATAAGCCACTATCTAAAGGCAACAAATTTTGGTTTTACCATTCCAAGTGGAGCGACCATAAATGGTATTGTCGCAGAATTTGAGCGCAAACAGGCTCCTACGGGAGGAGGTACGATTACCGCCTATATCGACCACATCCGCATGACTGTTTATTACACCGACGCCACAACTTCAACCTCCACGTCATCATCAATTTCCACCAGTACCACCACATCCGTATCAGTTACGACCTCAACTAGTTCCAGCCTTTCCACTTCCAGCACCAGCACTTCGGTGTCTACCAGCTTATCGACCTCAATTTCAACCTCGTCGACCTCCCAATCCACTAGCTCAACTTCCAACTCCACCTCCACAAGCTCAACCAGTGGCATAATTACCAACCTCCAACCTCATGCGACTATAGGGGTGAGCAGATGACACTTATCCAGACTATTACTAAAACAGGTGGCTCACCCCAAACTACGGCCTCTTTCATCTCCACTAATGGTAATACTTTAATCATAGCGGCGGGGCAAGGTTCAGCCAGTGGCGGTACTATCACTGTCAGCGACAATAAAGGCAATGCTTTCACCAGAGCCGTAGCACGGGAACAGGCGGGTGCCAGCGGCAACACAGCCGAAATCTGGTACGCCTCTAATATAGTCGGGGGAGCGGGGCATACCGTTACTATCGAGTATTCGATAGCCAGCAGCGTAGGAATTGCCGTTGAAGAATGGTCGGGACTTTTGACCAGTGGAGTGCTTGATAAAGTAAGTGGTCAAACCGCTGGTGGAACACCTGTTACCTCCGGCTATACAGCCGTTACCAGTTACGGCGATGAACTGGTCGTCGGGGTGACTTGCGGCAATTCAGGTGATACTGGAGTCGGCAGCGGTTTTTCCAACTATACTCAAATAGATATCGCTGGCCACCCCCTATCCATAGAAAGTAAGACCGTATCTACCCAAGCTCAGTACCAAGCTGAATGGACTGGACCCAGTAGTAACACTTATGCGGCCGTAGTAGCTACTTTTATCGCCAGTGATGCTACTTCCACTTCGACCAGTAGTACCTCAGCCAGTACCACCAGCGCATCCACCTCTAGCACATCAAGTTCGATTAGCACCTCGACCTCCAACTCCACCTCCATATCTACCAGTACGACCAATAGCACCTCGACTAGCTCGACATCTACTTCTAGTACTTCCACCTCCACCACGCTTATAGACATCAACTCCAACCCCCAAACTATTATCAACAATGCCGACCCGCGAGGGGCTATTAGGCAATGGCGATAACAGACTATTGTGGGAAAGTACTAGATAGGCAATAGTTAAAATATGAGGATAAATGTATTTAATGCCGAAACTACCCACTGGGAAAAATCTTACCTAGCCAATCCTTACTCTGTCGGCGTCACCTCCATAATCGTCAAGAACGCTGACCGCTTTGCAGCCAATGACCGGATTATGATTGGTGAAATGGGCACCGAAACCGCTGAGATAGTGACCGTTTCAGCCGTCAATGCCGACAACCTGACCCTGACCGTTGGCACGACACTCTACGCCCACTCAGCCGACGACCCAGTTTATGTGATGACCTTTGACCAAGTACGCTTTTACCGTTCAACCGATAGCGGCAGTACTTACTCGTTGCTGGTTACCAAAAATATGGATGTCGACAATCTCAGCCTCCAGACTATTTATGACGACACCCAGGGCACCTCGGCTTATTATTACAAAACTTCTTTCTACCATTCCGTATCAACCTTGGAAAGCGCCCAGTCAGACCCGATTAAAGCCACCGGTTGGCGGCGGGAACAAGTCGGCAATATCATAGATGAGATATTACAGGAGGTTGGCGACCCCCAAGAAGTCCATGTTACCCGTAGGGAATATCTGGGCTACTTTAACGATGTTGATGACGATTTACAGGCTAATGTAGCCCGTCCATACACTTTCTTACACGCCCGCAGTGCCCATACCCGAACCATCAACCTTAACTATCTGAATTTCCCGACTGACTCTAATGGCAAACAATCTATGTGGAAGTTTGACCGCATGGACTATAACTTCACAGATACTTCTACCGACCCCGATATTGATGAAACCAATACTATCACAGTCATCCCAATGGAGGAGTTCCGCAACAAGTACGCCGATAATACTGTCAGTTCTACAACAGTTAGCGATGACAAACCAGTCGCCATGACCTTAGATACCTCGGTTAACCGTTTCCGCTTCTCACACCCCGCTAAAACCACTGGCTCTAATGTCTTTTACCTGCACTACTGGAAGTACTTTACGGTCATTGACTCCGAGGGTGATGTCATTGAAACTCCCTCCCCTTATATTTACAAGCTCTACTGCAAAGCTATGTACTGGGGCAAACGAGCTATAGCTGACCCTAATATCACCCAAGATGCTAAATATCTGGGGCTGTACGAGCGTGAAAAAGCCCGCTACAAAACCATTGACCGTAAGGATGCTGGCACGTCCCGCAGTTTCCGACCCCAAGACTCGACCATAACCTCCTTCAGGAGATAAGATGGCCAGCAATAATCCCAGACCTAACCGCCAACTGGACTTATCGGGAGGGCTACAAATTGGCACCTCCCACTTACTACGCAAAAGCAGCGAAGTCAAACTGACCAAAAATGCTATTTATAATGCCAAAATAGGTTCGGCTAAGCGGCGTGATGGCTATGAACGGGTGGCAGTAGTCGGCAATGGTACTGATACCTACGGCGGTTTTGTCTACCGCTATGGCTCCAATGACAAGATTATAGTTGGCAGTAACGATTCCGATGGCACGGCTGGTACACTGCGCTACTTGGACAGTAACGGCGGATTGACCACCATTATTTCTGACGCTCCAGCCAGTTGTCGCTTTCAAATGCTTAACGACCTGGATGAGTTATATGTGGCTGGCGCTTCGGCTAATAATAATTA
>Ga0208957_1000202_pt1 | contig 51856 bp, 60 predicted proteins | sample RifOxyA1_FD_184029 | JGI IMG/M metagenome (GOLD analysis project Ga0208957, IMG submission 184029) | Groundwater microbial communities from Rifle, Colorado - Rifle Oxygen_injection A1 (SPAdes) | ecosystem: Environmental > Aquatic > Deep subsurface > Groundwater | place: Rifle, Colorado, United... | reverse complement strand
TGCAGAACATGCTGATAGACTAATGAGTTTATTAGATGTTTGCGGCCCGATGTCATTGAAAATGCTAGTAGTTAAATCATTTGATTGGGCCGATGAACAAACAACAAATCAAGCAGTAGAATATTTAGTATTAAGTGGAAAAATAAAGCCAATCAGTGGAAAATATGAGCGAATTAGGATATAAAATGATATTTATATATAATAAATTAAGACCTGTTGGTTTTGATATTAATGCAGATCATGATCCAAATGTTGTTAACAATTATATTGGAACATTAGGAATAGAATCAACTAAAATAAGTTCAACATATGCAGATAGAAACAAATTAATTTTATATTGTGCACAAAACTATTTATATCAAGATATAAGAAATATTAATCCAGATCATATAAAAACAGGTTTAAAAACTTTTATAACAAATGTTGTTATAAAACCGTATTATATTTTGCGTGTTACATTACCAGCCATGTCAATAACAATTTTCTATGCAAAATCAATTAAATTTACATTATCAAATATGGATGATACTCCAATATATACACCAAATGATCCTTGGTGTGCAATTAATATAATGAGTAAAGAAGTAAAAGAGGCTTTACAATTTGATGAACAAAATATAAAGCCTAGCAAAAAAAGTATGGTTGAAAAAGTTATAAATTTTATTAATGGGAATATTTTACTTGACTGGCACAAATGATGATTTTGCTTTATTTAAAGCATTTTGTTTCAAATAATCCTGCAACATATCTTGCAGGTTTTTTTGTCCCCTGACACGTTTAACAAAACTAGCATATTCTAAAGCTTCAATTGGGCGTTCTTCAATATTAGGAAATGTTTGGTAACTATTTTGTTTCAAACTACGTAATCTACGCATTAAAACTTCAGGTTTATTACGCCACCTTGCTATTTCACTTGGTATAATATCCTGCTGAAGTAATTGTGCAGCCTTTTGTAAATCTGGCGTGCGTTTGAATTCTTTAATTTTACTGCCGCCTACTCTGTTACCAATAGTTCCACTAAGCTTATCATATGGATAATCATGTAAGTATTCAAATGTTCTCAAATCACGTCTATAATTTTGTGCTTTAACATGTTGTTGTTCAGCTTCATTACGAGTTGAAGCTGTATATAATTTAACAACTTGTATATTTGATTCAGCTAATTCTTTCAATGTATTATACAAAACATCATAAGGATTATCTCCATCTTGAATAGCAATGGTTGCATTTTGTATAATATCAAAGGTATTGCCAACCAAATCTGCAAGTTGCATATTATAACCCTGTGGTTTTACGCGATGACTTATATCAAAACCAATACGCGCCATATCACCTACAATGCCCGCAAATCCGGCATAACTTGACAATGTAGCCATTTTATAAGCCCAATCATCCCAACCCGCGCTTGGTCCGGCTTCAATCAATTCTTTCCATTCTGGCGCTGATGGTTTACGTTTAAACAAATATTGACGCACTTCATTTAATGCAGTTGCACTAAGAAATCCACCTAATATTGCTTTAATAGCTGGAGCAAAATCACCTTTCATTGCAGGATTAATAATATATTTTGCAAAATTATTTGCCCTGCCAATATTCCATTTAGCTATTGCAAAGAATGGCGATAATTTACCTTCCAGTGCCCATGTTGGCAAATCTCTAACATCATAAGATTGTTGAGTTAATTCAGCTATTCTGGCACCAGTCTTATCTGATAATGTTTTAAAATCACCTTTTTGCAATAATGTTTTCCAGTCTTTTGGTCCATTAATTTCAAAAAATTTAATAGCCTTTTTATCACCTTTAATTGCTCGCGGAATTTCTGCAAGCGCAACAAATTTACCACCTGAAGTTAATATACCACGACTTATATTTTCAAGTAATTCGCGCCCCGTATAACGATTAAAAGTATCAGAAACATTATTCATTACTTCATGAATAGTATTAGCAGCCATTGTATCCATTCCACTTTCAAGTGCTGCAACTGATCTACTAGAAATAATACCTTGTTCCTTACCTATTTTAACACCTGTTGGAACATAAAATGCACCACGGAAAAACTCATGGAAATCACGCAATGGAATTTGTGATAAAGCTAAACCTGGCGATGTAAGTAAATCACCAATTCCTGTTACAGTTTGAAGCATACCAGCTCTTACCAATCTATTTACCGAATCCAATGTTATATCTTGACCAGTGTAAGCTCCCTTAATAAAACGCATAACTGCTTCAACTTGAGGTGAACCAGACAAATTATAAATTGGTGTAACTCCATCAGGTAATTTATCTTTTACATCACTATGTTTACCAAACTGATCTGTTACTTTAAGTAAACTACGTGCATGTGGATTACTTTCGACATGTTTATAGTAAGCCATATCATCTGCAAAATTTACAAAGTAACGCTCAAACAATCTGTCAAGCCTATCCTCGCGCCATGATGGAGGAATTCCCTTACCTTTTGCAAGACGAATTCCAATGAATCTTGCTGAACCTTCTTTCGGAAACATATCAAGATTCTTTTGCAATTCAGCTAATACAGCTTGTCTGTTACCATTAAAACGAGGATCATTAATAAAGTAATTTACATAATCTTCACGAAGTTGTTGTGCCGCTGAACTATATGGTTTTTCGCGAAGTGTTTGAATTACACTCAATTTTGGCATAGAAATCATCCAATAATTTTTATCTATACCACGCTTGCGAAATGTAATTTTACCATTTTGATCATATTCGCGCACTAACGGACCTTCCACTTGTTGTTGCTGTGCAGCAGAAACAAGTAGCTGGCGCAAATTATTGTAAGCATTTTCTTCGGCTGGTGTTAATTGTATTGTTGATTTACCATTCTTATACATTTCTTGTCCATATTGATTAATACGATTGCGTTCAGCTTTATTGAATGGTTTAATTAAATCAATAGCAGCATTACGATACTTACCTATTAATTCTCTTCTATTAATAAGCATTGGTTCAAATATATCTCCAGCAAGAAATTCACCAGCTTTGCCATATGTTTTTGCTATTTTATCAACTACTCCAGTAAATCCAGGCATTCCGTATTTAAATGTTTTTGATTCTTGATAGTAAGCATTTTGATCTGGATTATAGCGTGGGTAATCACGCGGAGATATATTTGCTCTCGTAAATATTTTGAGCATTTCTGGACCATAAAAACCTGTAACAATATTTTTTAATTGTTTGCTATTTACGGTATCATTATCTATACCATAAGCTAAAATTTCATCAAGAGCATCAAAAATAACACTAACTTTGCCTTTTGTATCAAATTGATCAAAATCTGCTAAGTTTTTTTGTTGCACTGGGTATAAAGTTAACTGATAATTTCTTTTATACTCATCAGTTAATGTATCCACAGCGTATTTTATAAATCCAGTATTATCATGTTCTATTCTATATTTAATTAAGGCACGAAAGTCATCAGATAATTGATGATGAATTTTATGTAAATTTTCATGAAATGCTGTAGTGGGACTGTTTTCTATTGATACAGCTTGACCTTGTATTGGATGATATATTCCAAGTAATTCTACACCTTCATCTACTAAATCTTTAACTGCAACTGTATCAGGATAGAGAACTCTAGATTTAATTAAATCACGAGTAAATATTGCTAATTCTTTTTGTAATTTACGCACCGCATAGTTATTTTTTGGTTCCTGAAAATATGCTTGGCCTTTATTTTTTATTTGTTGATGTATTTCAGGCGTAATTTCAATAGTATGGACAATATCTGATTCAAATATAGTATCAGCTTCTATACGTGATGCTGGATTATTTTGGTGTTGAATTTCTGTATTTTTAACTTGTTGATTCCAACCCATTTCTTTTAAATATGCATTAACAGCTTTAGGATAAATTACATCATAAGGCTTTTCATATTTACCTTCATCATATGAGTCTTGTATATTTTGAGCATGACTACTATTAACCCAGCCAACTTTTTTGTAACCTTTTCTTACAGCATAATCTATCATTCCTTTTAGCATTCGTTTGAACCATTCTTCAGTTTCCCGATATGGTGCCATTGGAACTAAATTTTCTTTTAATTTATCTACCAATGAAGCAGGTCTATAAGCATCAAAATGACCATATTTATTCACATATGTATTACGTAGATCATTAAGCTTAATTTCTTTTTTAATTAATGAAGTAAATTCTTCTGATACTTTATTATTAAGTTCAGAGTCATTCTCTTTAATTGCACGATTTAAATAATTATAAGCTGTCGATGAATCATTCTGCTTTAATATATTTTTAATATCAAACACACTAATATTACCATGCTTTTTAATAAAATTAATAATATCAAGATTTGTTTGGCGCGTTATATTAACCATAACAAATGATATTGTAGGATCACTATGAGCATTAAAAGTAGTATAATCACTTAAAGCTTCATTAATCTCTTCCCACTCTTTTACCTTTTCTGCTGAAATAGGTTCGGCTGGATTACTATCTGATACAAAACTATAATCATAGTCATGAAAAAATTTATTAGTTGCATCTCTATACTTTTCGTAAGCTATGTTTTTATTAATTTTTGCCTTTTCATATTCTGGCGAATTTTCACTAGTATGTGATAAAATTCCCTGTAGTTTTTGATGTTCATCAAATAAAACTTTGGTTTTTTTCCAATCTTTATCAATCTCATCAATGCTTAAAATGCGTGATTCTGGCCGTGGTTTTGTATCAACATTATATGTATCATATTTTTCTTTATAAGCATCAGATTTTTCAGCTGCAGCTTCTGATATAGTATAATATTTATCAAAAATATCATTAGATTGCGTATGCATTTGCTCATATTTTTGAAACGCTTCATTGTAAATTTTAAACAACTCTTCAGTTTCCCCGCCTCTTCTAAGATCTTCTAAAGCTTTTTGATATTTATTATATAAAACATTTAATTTAGAGTTAAATTTATCATGTTCAGCTTGTAATTCAACTGCTTCAGTTCTAAGTTTTTGAATTTCTTCCCAATCAGCCACTTGTTGCTTATAAGCTGCTGTTTTTTTAGCTATTTCTTCTGGATCATTATACAATTCTTCTCGTCCAGTTTGATGTCTATTAGACTGCAATTCAGTGGCAACAAGAATATCTTCTCCAGTAATTGCATCTTTAACTGTAGCTAATTCTGCCCATGCAATTGTTTTACTTTTTTCAGGATCTTGTTGAATATTTGATTCATTACGTAATTTTTGTAATTCATCGCCTATTTTATTCAGCTTTTCAATATAAGTATTACGTAAAGCTAAAATTTCTTGAACTTCAGGAGAATCAAAAGGTAAATTATCTATATTTCGACTATGTAATTCAAGCCTATTTTTAGCTGCAATTATAACTTTAGATTCAGCTTCTAATTGTTTTATTTTTCTATTAATTTCTGTAATATCAACATTAGGATTAGCTTTACCATAATGTGTGCTATCATCATCTGACCAAACTTTAATTCCCTTATCGGTCAGAACAAGTGTATCTTTAGGATTTCCAAACCAATTACCAGTATGATAAGTTCCAAATATCTCACTACTAGCCTCATGAATCATTTGGCCGCTTTCAGCATCTTGGATAGCTTTGATTATATCAGTTTTTGTAAACAGCTTATCACTATTAAGTATTTCAGCTAATTTTGTATCACGAATTTCAGCCCGGTTTACCTTTCTTTTCACGCCATCTTTACCAATAATCCAACCCTTACTCGCCCAACTTGTTAAAATATTATTCCATGCTTTTCCAGGCTGTTTAAAAGCAACACTAGCTTGCTCAATAGCTTTAGCTAAATTGCTATACATTTTTTGCCGACCAAATGTTTCATTATACGGCGCATCATCATGCAATCTGCGAGCTAATAATGCTTGAATATCATTTGTTTTTGCACCACCCCACCTATTTTTGACTGCAGACCAAAAGTCTTGCAGCCATTGTTTAAATTGCTCTGTATGTTCTTTACGAATACGAGACTTCTCTAATTCATGTGCTCTTAATCCAACACCTTCAGCAAGAGTTTCTCGATCTCCATCAGCAAGTTTTAAACCTTTATTATACAAATCAGTATCTTGTAACCTGGTAGATTGACTAAGATCATTTAAAAACAATTCGCCTAATTCATGTGGCCATGTATCAGGATTATAATATTCTGCATCAATAACAATTACACGATCACTAACATAAGTTACGCCTGCCATACGTATAGGTATGCCATTTGAATCAGGTATATAATGTCCACGATTATCACGTATAGGATTACCATTTGCATCAGCCTTAAAATATCCAGTAACTTCACCATTTTCATGAACTTTAATAACACCGCGTTGTATAGCTAAACGCCTCCTATATTCAATAGCTTCTTCTGGCGTTAATTCATTATATGGTTTCTCTTTAGGCTCTTGATACCTTGTGCCATATAAACTTTTATCAATGTCTGCTTCAATTTGTTCAGCACTAGAAAGTGATTCTGGTTTAAGCAATGGCGGTGGTTCTGTTTCAATAGCTTTTATTGGTGGTCTTTGTTCTGAACCAGTTAAACGAGCATTATTAATTGTATTATGTAAATTACGTAAACGCCAATCAAGAACATTCTGTTTTTGTATTGGTGCTTTTTTACTTGTTTCATAATCAGCTAACGTTTGTTGATTTCTTTTATTTGCTTCATCAACTTCTGCACGAATTTTTTGAAGCTTTTTTTCATAATTAGTTTGTTCAATTTCACTGGCTGCCTGTTGTCGTGCTTCAATTTCGGCTTCCTCTTGTCTATTTATTCCAGCATTTTGACGTGTAATTTCATTAGCTTTAAATAAATCAGCTTCCGTATAACGACGCAATGGTTGTCCTGTAGTTGGATCAATTTGACGCACACCTTTGACTTCTTTGCCTTTTGCACTAGTTGTTCTAATTGGTTGATCAATAGGAATACGTAATTGTTTTGCAATTTGAGCTTGTAAATTTGCTGGTAGTGTTTCAGGACTAACACCCAAAGCAGTATTACGTGTAATTTGTGCTCTGCTTAATGGAGTTATATCTGGTGCCTGACTTAATGCTACATCAATATCTGTTTCTGGAGCTTGTCTTTGACCTGTCAATGGAGTAGCTGTTGGTTCATCAAATCTAACACCTAATTTACGATTAAGCCTATTATTCCATAATCTACCAGACATTGCAAAATTACCAACTGCCGCGCCAGCTATACGTCCTAAATTGATTGGTTCTTTATTACGATATTGTGCATAAGTTTCAGTTCCAGCACCTACTCCAGTAGCAACAGCTGAACCTAACGCTGCATTAAATTCTGCTTGTGGAATAGTTTCACCTGTTTTACCAATAATTCTACGTGGCAATCTACTAATATATTTACCAAGATTACCCAATTCTTTTCCCCATATTGGACCACCTGCAATAAAACTAGGCGCTATTTCACCAATTAATGAAGCAGCGAATTGATCTTCACGCGCTTTTTTAATTTTAGCTTCATATGCAGCAGCTACTTCAGCAGTTTGTAACTTTCTACGTATAGCATCTTGAGCTAATCTTGCTGAAATAGCTGTGCCAAAACCAGTAATAAGTGGAACACCAATAGCAACAGCAGTTCCAGCACCAGGAAAAAAATGTGCTAATTGACTACTAGCGGCAACAGTTCCTAACGCTGCTGCCGCACCAGAAATAGCATTATCTTTTAAACTTGTTGTTAAAGCATCACCAAAACTCATTGGTGGTTCAATACTAGGAACTTCTTGCTGAGGAGGCGGCTCTGGAAATGGAGAACCATCAAATTGAACATAATCATATTCATCTGGATTATATCCAAATTTTGCAACAATATCTCTGCGCTGCTGTTCTGTTAAGAATTGTGGCATTAAAATCTCCCTGTTAAAAGTGATGCTGCCTTAGCGTTTCTAGCACGATCAAATATTCTAGATTTTGTAAATGCTGGTTCAAGTTGTGGTTTATTAAATTCATTCTGCATTTGACCCATTTGATAATTTCTCCAACCTTGCGATTTTTGCATTGCTTGATCATTTGCATTTATTTCATTAATGATTTGCTGTCCTACAGTTGGATCAAGATCTGGTGGACTAGATAATTGTGGAGTGTCTGATGGCAAAATACCTCTAACTGGATATGGTGGAATTGGAGGCAATCTATATTCGTTGCCTGTCATGCGTGGAGGTATTGGCGGTTGCTTATATTCATTACCAGTTAAACGTGGTGGAACTGGAGGAGTTTTATATTCATTACCAGTTAAACGAGGAGGAAGCGGAGGAAGGGGATATTCCTTCTTTATATTAAACAATGGTTCTTGTTGTTTAACTGGTGTAGATAATTGTCCAGATCCTTTATCAGCAGGTTCCCCTAATTTAATAATGCTATTTATTTCATATAATAATTCATTATAATTTGCTGGTCTTTGAGCAGTAGGTAACTCAAGTAATTCACTACGCAAAAACTGTGCTTCTTTTAATTGCTCAGCAGTTGGCCTTTCAGCCATTATACTATCAAGCTCATTTATTAAAGCTTGATTATCAATATCTGGAGGAGTTTGCATATTAATTTTAATAACTACCGGTTCTACCAAAATTACTTCTAAGAGGTCTTTGTGGCATTTGATAAAATGGTGGCGTTAAATTTATTGTTGGATTTAAATCTGGTGGATCAGCAAGCTGTGGAATGTTCATTGGTCCAAATTTATTATAATTTGTTTCAGGTAATACTAATGATGGTGAATTAGTTGCTGGTTGCACTTTCTTTACTATGCTACCAGGTGGTATGCTTGAAGCTTGCGCAACTGTATTCTTGCTACCAGTTGTATTACCAAATTCATTAGGAAATAATGCAGCTAATGGATGCAGCGCTTCTGGTTTTGGCATATATGATGGCAATGTTTCACCAGGCTTTTGAAAAAAACTATCTCCAAGAGGAATAATTCTATTTAATTCACGTTCACCAAGTCTTTTTTGTAAATCTGGTGCACCAAATGTAGCTAAATTACCAGCTTCAAGATTCTTAATTCCAGCAGGAGTTTGTAATGTGCGTAAAGTTTGTCTAGCTTTTTCTTCTCCAAAGCTAGAATTTGCTTCAGATTCTTTATTTGCACTAATAGTTGCATTACCCTGTGAAGAAACTAAATTAGTAACTAATGGACGAATGCCAGCATTATACTCTTCTTCAAAAGAAGGTGTTAAGCCATGTTGAGCAAGCACTTGATATGTAGCATTATTTTTATCTCGTTCAGATTGCCTAGTTGCTTGATCTTTTTGCAAATCTAAATTATATATATACTGTTGCTTATCTCTATCACTTAAATTACTATTTTCAATTTCCTGACGTTTTAATGCGTAATCTTGCTGAATATTGGCTAACTGTTTATTAGCTTCAAAATCAGCTTGTCGCATGGCAATATCCATTGTGGCATTTGACCAATTTTGATTAGCAGCACCACCAGTAATTAAATTTCTAGCAAAACCAGGCTTCTTAATAGTTACATTAGAATATGGGCTGTCTAAATTTGCTGGAGCCTCTTTCATAAGTTCACCACCCGGACCATTATTAGGCTTTGCTTGTGTAGCAATAGCTATTTCAGGTGCTCCAAAATATGAAAGAATGGCACCTTTTACTAAATCTCCAAGACCACCACCATTGCCACGTTTAAATTGACCTTTTTTTGGTTTTTCAGGCATAATATTTAAATTGGGTTATTGTTTTTATCATGATGATCTTGCCATGAAGTTTCTCGTAAAATAGCTGAATATTTTCGCATATGGTCAAAACCACCACAAATCATTGCAATTGCATTTACCATCTCATTACCAGCAAATCTTAATGTATCAGCAACAGTAGTTTTCCAAACTATTTCTGATGTAGCAAACTGAACAGAATCCAAATACATATTTGTAACAATACATACAATTGGAAATAATGCAGCTAAATAATGTTGATAGAATGGTAAACTAAAAACTTCGGCAGCACATTGAAAAGCACGTATAATTTTTTCAGCATTTATACACTTATCATCAATAACATCATCAACTCTATGCACATAGACATTCCACAAAAGCAAAAATTTCAATGCTTCTTCATTGCCATTACAGACTTCTTTATAAATATCTTCTAATTTCATATTATAATGATCCAACTGCAGCAAATCCTTCATGAATTCTATCTATTGAATCACGTCTATCTGCATTAATTTGATTCTTTTGACCTTGTAATGTTGCTATATTATTTAATAAATTACCACCGAATTGTTCTGTTGAACTACCTACTGGAGTAACACCAGTAAATTTAGTATCACCAAGATTTGCATAACTAGGCTTTCCTGTTGCAACTTGAAATACATCAATGCCACTCTTTAATGCTGGAGCTGTGCTTGTTGTTGCATTAAGAATATTACCAATTTTCTCTTTTTTAGCCATTGCAGCATTACCAAACTGCATTGCATTTGCAACTGTATTAGTTTGTGATGGATTAAATGCAACTCCGCGGCGTGTATTCTCTTGTGCAAGTCCACGAGTAACTGCTTCAGTTTCATTAGCATCAAGACCACCAGTTGGATTAATAGAACCTAGCAAAGCACTTAATTTATTACCAGCAGCTTCTCTTACATTATAATATTCTGGATCAGCAGCTTTTGCAGTTGTTAAAGCTTCATTAACAAGTTGACGACCTGGTCCGCTAACTACAGATAAATCACTCAATGCTTGATCGTTAGCTTGTTGTTTAATAATATCACTACCAATCTTAGCAAGTTGTGGACCATATTCACCAAATAAATCAGTGCTTAATTTAGCATAACCTGGAGACACAGCTTCACTACCAGATAGTTTAGCTTGCTCCATCGGTAAAATATTATTGGCTGTTATACGCAAAATATCAGGAAGATAATCCCGATATGCTTGCATCATTTGTTCTGTGCTTTCACTAGTAGCTGGTGCTGGCGGATCATTAAGTGCCATATTATATTGCTTTCGCTAATTTGTTAATATCATAATGAACTATATTATTCTTAAATTTTCTTACTCCCTGTATTTTAGTTACTTCAGGATAATTTATTCGTAATATACGAATAAAAAATGGAATCAAGCCTCGCTTAATTGTAAGTATATTATCAATGTGCATTGTATAACAATTAAGTAATAATGCTGTAGCAACTCCAATAATATCATTGTTTTCATCAGCAGTTACTATAGCTACAGTCTTGCTTTTCATACAACGATGCACATGACATGCAATCTCTAATTCTGACCAATTTTTAAATACTTTTCCGCGACGATTAGCCAGAACAAACTTAACAATATCTTCAAGCGTTATTGGATTCATCCAATTACTCCAGCAGTTTCAAATGCAGTTTTCAAGGCTGCATAATTTGCACTTAATGACTCAATTTTTGCAGCCCAATTTGTAATCATTGCAGCATCTTGTGCAGAAACTACATAATATTCTTCATCAATTCCATCACCATCTTGATCAGATAAGATGCGTATTGGTGCTACTGTATGAACAGTATTAATAAAATCAGTGCCTTTTGCAGCTTTTTTAACAACACCAGCATCAGTCAATGTTGCTAATGGTAAATTAGCAGCCGTTATTGTAACGTAAGCTCGTGTCCAGTATGCATTCCAAGCAGCAGCGTTTGCAAACCAAATTTCTGCTGTCGGAAGCATTGCATCAAATGATAATCTTAGTGGTGCTACAGGCATAAATATTAAATATTATTACTGATTGTTTTTTCTGCTCCTGCCGTTATTGAAAAACCAATTAATCTTGCATCATTATACCATGTTATCATATATGAAACTTTATAACCTCTCAAAGTCTCCATAAAAACAAAATTAATTGCTTGCAATATTTTATTAGAATTTGTAAAAACTGGCGGTGCCACAGGAAACAAAATTCCATTAAGAGTTTGACGAAGTTGTTTACTTATTCTAGCGCTGTATTGTTTTTCATCAACAACTTCAGCAGCTACTACAGTGCTATCACTATTACTATCTGAAAAGAATGTAGTTAATTGTGCTGACTTTTGTTCTAATGGCTTTTGACTATTTGAATTAGTAGCTATAAAAGCACGAGTAAATATAACAGGCGTAGCAAATGATTCAGCATCGCCAAACAATTCAAATAATTTACTTGCAGTTATTGCATAAATTTTTCGTTCACTTTCAGTATAAATAACTGCAAACTGTTTAATTTGAACTGCTTCAGTTATATCAATAGACACAAATTTTTGTGCAAGCAAATCATAAATTAATATGCAATAACCATAGGTAGTTTTTAAACTAAATAATGCACTACTATCAAATGTAGCAGCGCAACAAACATCTTGAACAATACCAGCAAACAATTTACTAACAAGCATTGAAAATACATTAATTTTATTTTCCATGGTTACTTGAGAAACAGCATTAAATGATTTTAAGCCTTCATAATCAATAAATGCATAGTCACCAAGAATTTCAATGAATGAATTTTGATTAACTACTCCAGCAGAAATCATACTAGCTTGATCAAATGTAGGCTCACCAAATATTTGGTTATCATAATTTGGCGTAATTGAATAACAAGCAAATGCAGTTGCTACTAAAAAACTATCATTATTAAGTGAAGTAATGCAAGTAATAGCATTATAATCAACTGAATGACTTGTAGTTGTTGCATCACCACCTTTAAAACCGGATGCATCAATATTAACAACAAAATCAAGCGGTCTGCCACTTACAGAACGATAAAATGACTTATTGTCTGGCGCAACAATATATAAAATGCCCTTGAAAAACATCATTTGTTTTCCAATAGGAACATACTCACGATCAGTTAGCATCCATTCGGTATAAGTATGTAAAACTCTTGCTGCACCATTTGGATAAATTATCCATGGTTGATTTATGCCATCTTGAACAACAAACGCACCAGGAAGGCCAGAATTAGTTGTTGTGCCTAATTTAATACCACTGTTAGATTCGCCACTAGTTTCAAGTAAACGAGTAAAATTATTAAATGATGTTGGAACTGCACAACCATAAATATAATCAACAGTTGAATCAAGTTGTAAATTAATGACATTATACCAAACCAAACCAGTAGATAATTTATAATATGCTTGGCCATCAATAAATATAATCAATATTGAACCAACTGCATATAATCCTTGCCGTTTACCTTGTGGTAAATAACGAAATTCATGTGGATTAAGTATTGGATAAACAGTGTTATCACGCACACGAATATTTATTCCAATAGCGTATTCATTCTCAGCAAGAGATGAATCTGCATTGAATAAATTCATGCCTCCGTTAAATGCAAATTGATTATGTTCAGCGTTCATTAAATGGAAAGCGTTGACTCATCATATAACCAACTACAGGTTCAGCTGTAAATTCTTTTTGTGTTGGACCACTAACATCAACTATTTTTTGATTTGCTAATTGATTTGATTTTTGATAATGTAAAAGTGCACGTTTTTCTTCACCAGGATGCGTTGTAGTCCAAATTTCAGCCATTTTAGCTATAATTGCATTATCAAACTGATTATTAAGAACTTCATCAGCATCATTAATAAATGAATCAAATTGACGTTTATATAATATTTCTACATACATACTACCAGTGTTAGATTGCACTGTAGTTGGTAAGGCAGATACATCAACAATAATATAGCTTGAAGAAAGTTTATCATTATCAATTATAGCTAATTCAATATCATTTATATCACGAATAATTATATTATAAGTATTGGTTATATTTTTAACAATACATGCAATTGATGTCCACGCATTAATAGTAACCCAACAATTATTTACAGCATCATAATGCGAATCAGATATAGATAATACGATTTGTTCAAGTAGTTTATTACTGTTTGTTGTTGATCCAATAATACTTATAACAGGTGAATTAATTTCAATAGCACCTGCATATATTTTAATTACTGAAGCATTTGTTATATCAACTTTTATGGGACTATTAGAACGAAGCCTCCATTTATTCCATATTTGATTCCATGCTTCATAATTATAACGAGGTCGCATATCAACAAGATTAATCTTATCAAAAGCATAATATTCACGAATGGCTCGAATATTACGCATATAAGATGGTAAAGATATAAGTCTATCTTGATTAACACTTGCAACAATTTCCATCAATGACCCAGGTAAATCACTAGAGTCATAAATTTCTAATGCTGCACGATTTGCTAATGTAATGAGTGCAGCGCGATTTTCAACAACATCTGCACCTATATCAGTAGCAAAATTAGTTATAATATTTATTAAGCTCATGAGAAGCTAACTCCATAACTAGGAATTTCCATAATTGGATTATTATATGCACTACCATCATAATGTAAATTATCATCTTTCCAAAATCGAGGATAATAAAATCCAGAATCAATACTTAAACCACCAATTAATAATTCCCAATCATATTTTGGTGTATAAAGCCTACCATGTCTTGCATGTCCAGATAAATCAGGAATTTCTGTGCGCCATGTAGAATATTCTGCACAACAATGATTACCAATTCCAACATTAGTTATATTAATTTCTCCACCTGCACCAGCAAGAGCAAGTGCTTCAGTTAGATAAATTTTAAATGTATTTAATGTGCCTAATACATTAACAAAATAAGTGCGTTCAGCTACAACAGGATCAGGCAATGTTCCATCTGATGTAAAAGCTACACGATCTCCATCAGAAAATCCATGCGGTTGCACAGCAGTCGTCGAAAAAATATCAGTTACAGGATCAACAGTAACTTTACGCTTATCAATAAATATAGTTTGAATATCAGCAGCAGTTATTGAATCACGTCGGCCTAACCACATAATTTCAAGATTTTGCCTACTAATTGCATAACCTTTGCCATACTTACACATTGCATAAATATCAAATAATTCCTGCTTAGTTAATATTCTACTAAAGCCCATTAACATAGCAAAACGACTCATTCCCCAATAAACACCGCTAGATGAAGCATCCCAATCTTGATTTGTAACTGATGGCGCGTAGCTGTGTATATTTGGTCCAACAGATTCAACACCAGTCACAGGCTCAGGATTAATAGTTAAATCACCAGCACTTAAACCATTAACAAAAATTCGCTGCTTATTTCCATTTTGTTGTATTACAACAAAAGCCCATTCTTGATTTGATTGATTTTGCCACAAATTAACATAAGGCAAAAATCCAGGTGCTTGATTTGTTGCATTACCAAATATTACTTGTTGTCCATAAGCATCTTCAATTTGTTCTGGATGCCCAAGTGCAAAATTAGTAACATCTGGATTAATACCAAACTCAATACCTGTATTAGCCTTATAACCAAAAATATGAGCTTGATACGGAATAGTTGTATATTTACCGGGCGGATAAGGATCATATTTAACAATAGCAACTAATGTAAATATACTAGAACCACCAGATATACCAAATCCGCCGCCAAAAGTAGTCCATCGAAGATTGTTTACACCATTTGGCGCAACTACACCATCATGCCAAATTGTATATTTATCAACTAAATCAAAACTTGAAGTAAGTCTAGCTAATTCAACTTGAATTTTATTATCACGTGAAAATAACATAATTATACCTCCTTAATGTTCCATTGAAAATCAATAACAAGATTGTTATTCATAGAAACTACAGTATTGCTAGTGCAACCATACTCATCTACAACATATGGACTATAATATACATTTATTCCACCACGATAAGCTGGTGTAAGTTGATTGGTGTGATTAGCATATAAATTACCTGGCAATAATCCATCATGAACTGGCAAAAACTCAATGCAACCATCACGAAAATCAAGCAAACTAATTTCATTATTATATTCAAAAGCTGCTGCTGTGTATTTAAAATGAATCTGTCCAGCTATATGTGCTAAATATGCAGCATCATCAGATTTTGTAATTTTAATATTACAGTCTATCTGCCACATTGCATTACGTCGCAAGATTAATTGGCGAATTGTTCTGCGTCTTGTGCCATAATAATTGGTTGGTGTATTACGATATACAGTTTGATATTCTTGACTATTTGGATCAACGAGTGGATCAAAATTTTTATTAATAAATCGCCCTGAGCCCTTGAAACAAAGTCTTAAACCAACATTAAACATTGGCAATAATTCATTAAGCTCAAATTCTGTTACAGCTTTATTACATGCATTCATACTGCAAGCACCACCACGATAATATGGTGATTCTACAGCATTATTATTAGTATTTGGATATGCAATACCAAACAATTCTATTGCTTGCGCTTCATAACCAGAATCAAGCGTAGTTGCACTTCTATTTACAGCCGGCTTAATTATGTTATTTGTTATGCAAATACATTCTTGACTTCGTTGTTCTTGATATTCAGCCGCTGGCTGAGATAATTTAAAACCAAACAAATAGTTATAGCCACGTAAAACAAATGGTCTAATTGGTCGCCTAAACGGATCGCTATTATATTTTAAATCATCATCATATGTGCCATTAATACGATTTTCATTTGACATAAAAATTGTATTACTATCAATAGTTATATCAATATTAACACCACTGCCAACAACACAATCCATACCTGTATATTTAAATATTGAACTTTCGCCATCTGGATAATTAAAATTAGTTAAACCTGTTGGCACACGAAGTAACTTTGGCACTCCATATCTAAATGTATTATTTTTAACAACAGTTCCGGCAGAAAATTCAAGATTAACTGCATGCCAGCCAAAATTCTTAAATATATTTCCTTCAATAACATTCTCAAGAACCCAATAATTCCAAGCAGAATCAAGAAAATTATCATTAGCTTCTAACAAAGCTAGTTGTGCATCAGTTAAACCATTACCAAAGAAAGGCTTATTTAAAGCTAATATTGTTCCAACATTATAACCTCTATAATAAGTTTGTGGATTAAATTTATAATCAAGCCAATAAGCCATATTATTGTTTGATAAACTAGAAAAACGCGGATGGCTTAAACCAACATTAATACCTAAAACATTAGAAAATTCATTATTATAAATTTTGTTTTTTGACCCAGAAACAGCTATACCAGCAGTAAAAAGTTTATCAAACTTATTACCATAAATTTCATTATCACTAACACAAGCAACAGCAAACATTTCACTGCGACCATAATCAAGAGTCAAACAAGGAACATAGTCAACTATTGTATTAGCACTGGTAAGCATTGCAAGACCAACTGTATTTCTAAATGTGCAATAGCGTAAAATAGATTTATTACCAAGTGCAACCCATTTATCTCCGTTTCCATCTACAACAGTAAAAGTTGGATATGCAGCATTATTTCTTCGCAATGCTTGAACATCAGAATTACCGTCCATTATTAAGTTTTCAATGATAACATTTATTCTACCACGAGCAGTAAAAATAATATTATCAATAACATTATTAGCTGGTATTGTATTAGCTTTAATTTGCAATATTGCGCCACCATCTGATGTTAAAATTGTATTATCAAGCAATGGTATTGCAAAACAAGCTAGTTTAGCACCTAAACCGCCTTTTGATGGATTTCTATCTTGATAACAACAGGCAACTCCACCAATAGTTGGCATATAAGGAGTGCTTTCATCTACACCATAGACTTCATTTTCATCGTGAAGATCAATAATATATAACCCAGATGAAACTTTTATTATTCCACCAGCCGCAGCAGCAGCATAAATTGCACGTCTAAATGCAGCAGAATTTCCACCGACAGGTTCTGTGCCATCATCAAACGCTCCAAATGCTCTAGGATCAAAAATTGGTTTTTTGATAATAATATCAAAAACTGGTAACTTTCCAGCAAGTCTTATTGTATCACCCCAGCCAGTTATTTCGTAATCAAAATTTGTTTTTCTTGGCGTTACACTTTTATCAGGAACCGGTAAAACGCCTGACTCAATATAAGCATCAACTTCATCAGCAACCATTAAAGCTATTTCACTTTGATTAAGTAAAGCCCACTGACTTAATATTGGATCAACAGCAGCATTATCATCCCAAGTATAAAGTCTTGGTTGTTGATCAGCAAGCGTATTAAACGGAATTCTGCGCCAAATATAACGCTTAAATTTAGAATATGTAACAACATCAGGCAAATCTGGAACTTCTTCAGCAGTGTCTGTTGTAGTTACAATTAAACCTTTATCAGCAGCTACATCAGCTTCATCAACATGTTGATTTAACAACGCAGCATTTGCTTGCGGAATACCGGTAAAATCTACACCTTTTACAATATCTTGATCGCTGGCTGGCATATTAATTATTTAGCCAATATTGGCTTGGGTTAAGTGTTTGAGGTAAATTAAACGGAACATTAAAAAATAAATCTGCGATAATTATTGGACTTGAACTGCATTCAAGAATTTGACCAGTTTGATTTATTGGATTAGGAATAGTTAATATACTTGTTATTATTAATTTATCCTGCAATAAATTAATATTAACAACTCCATCTACATTCCATATTTCTATACAAAAATTTGCACCAATTTCTTCAGCATTATAGAGCGGCGCGTGTAAAATTTCATTTACATCATCCCATAATTTATAGCGATAAACTATATTATTATGGCGCCATTTAATACAAGGACAAAATTGAGAACTAAATCCACTGATGTCAATAACTGAAAATGGTTGCGTTGCTGAATAATTAAATTGTGCAACTTCATGCGAAACCCCATACCAAGGAACACCAACAATACTAAATGTTGGCAACACAAAATAATGATTTAATTTTTTAATTTCACCAGCCGTCACGAGAAACTTTTCCTTAGTAGTATCTCGAACGGCTGGTGCTGTAGTTAGCCAATAATTACTACTCATGTTTTCTTTTTGCTTCCCATTCCCACTTATTTATAGTAATAAGACAATCCTCGACAAACTCTGGTGCGGCATTAACTGCGGCTGGGAATTGCGGATGATTAATTAATCTTTTGTATTCCGTTAACTCCACCGTCGTTCCGCACCCGTTTAATAGCATCACGAACAGCATTGTTAGCACGCTCAAGTTCTTCATAATTTTTAGCAGTTTTAAATGCTTGAAGAACTTCATAAAAAATTTGTAATGCCATTAATATAATTTTTGGTATGGTTATTAACCAATTCATGATGTTTTAAATGAATTATTTAGCAATTTATCATCAAGATAATCACCTATCCTATTTATTGTATCTTTAGCAATAGAAGCAATCATAAAAATTGCTACACCCCACTTAGGTGAAAAAGTTGTCCAATCAATCATAACAACAACACCAAATATTTTGGCGGCCAATGTTAGAATTTTAATTATAGTAGTCATGGTTTTGTTTCCTTTCTTTTTGTTTGCTCTAAAAAATTATCTATATGATTTTTTAAATAACCAACATCTTTCTCAATTTTTATTAATAGTTCTCTATTAATAATCATTTGTTCTTTAAATTTTGTATGATCTATAAAATCCAATGTTTCATTAGCTGTTAATCTATATTGCATAACACTAATAATAGCAATAAAACCAACAACAGCTATTATTAATGGCCAAGCTTTAATAATCTTATTAAATGTGTCTTCTTTCATTACTGCGGAGTAATTGTTGAATGTGTCGCATTCGGGTCTTGCTGCACGGTGTAAGTGATACCAAATCCGGCTGCGCCCACAACCGGTGTTAAGCTTGTATCAGCAGCAAGCGTTATAACGAGATTCGTGCCACTTGTCAATGTAGCACTCCACGTTGTTGCTAGCGAGCCTGCACTCAACGATTGTATGCTGTCATGCTCGGTAATAGTAGGTGTGCCAGCGCCGTCTTTGTTGTGTAGCGCATACTCAACCTGACCACGTTCAGCTTGGCCATCATTAGATACATCAAGTGCATTAATGGTATAATAAATTGTGCCGCCGGTAAATAGGTTCGTTGGACAGGTGATTAACACAATGTTGTCCGTTCCGCCGTCGGTTAGAGCTTTGGGAGCGGATACTAAGCGATAGCGATCAACATTGGTCGATGTGTTGGCAAAAGCCACGTCTCCGGCAATATGTAGTTTCGCTTTAGGATAACTGGTTGCAATGCCGACATTTCCGGCGCTCGCGATTTTCATTTTTTCTGTTCCCGCCGTTCTAAAAATCAGGCTAGCGGCTTCCTTTTGATCCACAAACGCGGTGCCTACTTCATCCACGCTTAAGCCGAATCCATCTGTGCTAGCACTGCCCGTGTAAGCATTGTTAATTATCAATTTGATTGGGGTGACAGCGGTTGGTTCGTGTAAATGGAGCACCCCCCCTGGACTTCCTATTCCGATCCCTACCTTACCACTTCCATCAATCACCATTCGATCCGTGCCGGCCGTCTGAAACGTGATATTGCTACTCCCAGCACTCGCAATCACCATCTGAACATTCGTGCCTGCCGTGCCCAATGACACTGGCCCGATGAACATCGAATTATTGGTCCGTGCAGACATATCGAGGTATTGCAAGTTAGTAGCATCTGTATATGTATTATGAATTTTAAATGCTGTGGGAGTAGTTGCATTCTGTAATATAGCATTGCCAGCTACGTGTAGTTTGGATACAGGATTAGTTATTCCAATGCCGAGGTTGCCGCTTACTATCAATCCTTTAGATGGAGGTGCGGTATTCACATCAGCATAATCTCCAATTCCAATTCCTTGATTAGAATACATGGTTACTACAGTTTGACCACTTACTATGAATTTACTTGCCGTTGCGGTTCCGTGTGGAGGAGAAATTGAAAGATAATTTGCCGGACCACTAAGCCTGGTAATTCTAAACGCCGCCGCTGATAGATTATCAGAAAATATATCAAAATTAGCCACAGGTTCCGTCGTGCCGATGCCGAGGTTGCCGTTTGTATGTATAACTAAAGCATTATCATTTAATGCAGAACTGCCCCAAGTTCTAAATATAATTTGACTTGGAACATAAGTTCCAGAAGCACCTAATTGTTTAACATATATTTGTGCTCCACTATCTCTATTAACTCCAGAATCAACACCAATAAAATTTATAATTCCAAGTATATCTCCATCAACAGTTTCAACTAGTGTATCTTTAGTATCAGTTTTTGATTTTCTAAAAGAAAAATCACTAGAATTTGCACCATTATCATAAGTATCTAAAAATAAACTAGCATTAATATCAGATGAAACAACATTTAATGTAGCTGCTGGATTTGTTGTGCCAATTCCAACATAACTTCCAAAGACATGTTTTGCACCGTCTTCAGTATAAATATGCGGAGCTGCTTTACCATTTACTCCACCAAGATCAGCAGAATATAATTGATAACCATCAGCTACAACTGTTGTGGGAAGAGTGCCATTTCCATGACTAAAGACTTTATCAGCATTTGCTCCAACCGAAGCAATACCTAAACCAAAGTTTCCTCCTAATCTTGCAACTGAAAGTCCATTATATGCTGTTGCACCAGTAATCAAAGAAACTAATTCCATCCAACAATCACCAGTATCAACAACTGGACGAGTTAATAAACAACTTCCAGCTCCGCCATAAATATAATCAGTTGTTCCTACTGCAAATCCTTTTGTTCCTCCAGCAACTACTAATCTATGCTGTGTAGGAGTTGTTGTGCCAACTCCAATATTAGTTCCAACCCATGTAAATGCTGAAGAATTTGTCATTAATCCACCAGTGTCACTCAATAAAATTCTTCCAGCAGTCATTGCTGTATTTGTAATGCCAGCAGATTTTACAAAACTACTGAACGTTGCATTTGCAGCTTCAATATCAGCTTCTCCAGTAAGTTTATCAATAAATATGCCATCGCGACCAAATATCATATATTTAACAATAGCACTAGCAGTAGGCATATTATAATGTGTAGATGGTGTTTCACCATTTGCTGAAGTTATGAAACATTCACTTAACTGAAATATTTGTGAAAGATCAATATTATAAGTTCCACTTGGAATTCCAGAAAACGTGTTGCCATTAATAAATAATCCACGAATAGTTCTACTTCCACTTTCACCATAAATTCCACAAATTGCACTATCAAGATTCATATAATTACCAACTAACTGGACTCCTTGTGCATTTCCTGCTGTGCATAATTGAATACAATTAGTTAAAATTCCTTCAAAATAACAGCCGTCAATTAAATAATTAAATGAACCAGATCCGCCAGGAATAGTAATGCCATTTCCAACTGATTCAATAGTTACATCGCGAACCGTAATATCTGTTCCGCTAACACTAATTCCTGAAATAGTATTAGTAATTGCAGTTCTGCATTCGCCGCCACTAATATGTAAAGCATTTACCGCACAATCAGCAGATGAAATTTGATCTCCAAGATTATCTGTTACAAAGCAATCACGAATATAACAAGTATGACTTGCGCCCATTGCGCCACTAAAATAAATCCCAGAACCACCAAATGTATAAATCCAACAAGTATCAATTTCACAATACCATGCACTAGTAAGCTCAATTCCATGCACGGTTCCGCTATTTGGTCCAACAATCTTCAAATTGCGAATTTTAACAAAATGAGAATCATTAATCAAAAATGCTCCCGTATCAGCAGTGCAAGTAATTGTTGCTGTTGTTGGACTTGGACCGCAAATATCAAGTCCTTGAAATCCAACAGTATCAATAACAATACGCTTAGAAATTAAGTAATTACCAGCATCAAAATAAAGCCTGCCACCAGTAGAAAGACAACCAATAGCATTTGTTATCCTAGCATAATCATCTCCGCCAAGTCCTGCTCCAAACCATCTTACATTAACTGTTCCAGGATCATATATACGACAAAACAATTTATTTGTGTTTGTAATACTTCTAAAAACTGTTCCAAAATTTGTCGTGCTGCCATCATCAGTCTTAATATAAAACATACCACCGCCACCATCATTTACTGAAGAATATCCTAAAACAACAATGTTAGTTTGCTTAGTTATTGTATTTAAACTAACCATATCAGCTATAGTATCTACTACAGACATTAAATTTGTTGCGCCATTTAATGTTCCTGAAAAACTAATATTTCCAGCGGCATCAATTCTAAAATCTTCTGTTGTTCCACGCATAACAGTAAAACTAGGCCAACCACCACTGCCAACTGTATATCTTATGCCACAAATATTATTAACATCATCAAAAAAGAATTTAGCACGTCTATTAAAAGCGTTTTGAGTATATAGACCAAAACCAACTTCTCCACTAATAGCTGTATTAAATACTTGTGGTTCGCCATTGCCATATGTAGCACTACCAAATAAATCACCAGATATAACACCAGCGCCAACATGCAAATCTACATTTGGATTGCTACAATTTATACCAGCAAAACCATTAGTTACAACAAGATCATCAGTATTTATACAAAGACCCCAACCCATATAACGATTAAATGTCGCCACACCATATGTTGTAGCGATATTATTAAGATAATTATTGCCTATTTGTAAAGCATTTGTAGCATTATTTATAATGCCAGCTCCCCAAGCTGTATAAATACCATTAACTATTGTTAAACCAGTTACAGCATTTGTTATATTTAAACTATAGCCTGTTCCTGGAACACTACCATCAACAATACATGAATTTAATAAAATACTAGAGCCACCGTCAACTCGTATTCCATCAACAGCAGAAGCTAATCCAATTAACTTTGCATTAATATCTATTTGTGAACATGAATCTAGATGTATTCCAATTGTTCCAAAAGCTTCAATTGGACAAGATTGTAAAGTAACCAAACTACAATTAGTTAAATAAAATCCTTTATCAGATGGAACATCAACTGCACAATTTATAAAACTAATATCACCAGAACCTGAAAAACTAAACCCAATGCCAACTGTATTGCCCCAACAATTAATAAACGATAATAATGTATTCCAATCATCACCATAAAAAGCTTCTGAAACACAACTATTAACTTTACAATTAATAAAACTACTTTCAGTATTATGCGTTAACCACCAGCCACGATATGTTCCATAAATATGAACATTTTCTGCGAAAACAGCAACAGAATTTCCAGCAGGAGCTTCACATCTAATACCACATTGATTTGCTACAGCAACTACACTGGCATCTTGTGATATAGAAAAATCATTAAATTCAATTCTACCAGCAGCACCTATATAATAAAATACAGCATTAGTAGTATTAAAATTTTTAATCATTGAACTCTCACATGAATCACCATAAATTTTCAAACCACTTGTAGTAATATTTAATTGATCAGAAACTTTATAAGTTCCAGAAGGAAAATAAACAGCATTTCCACTAATTGCAGATGGAAAACTACCTGATTGAACAAAATCTATTGTTGTCTGAATTTCATCAGTATCATCAGTAATTCCATCCCCTGTTGCGCCGAACCATCTAATATTAACTGGAGTAGTATCAAATCTTTTAAGCAACATATTAGTGCTTAACAAATATCTAAATATAGTTCCAGTATTTGTAACACTACCGTCATCTAGACTACAAATAAATATACCACCACCACCATCTCCTGCTGTAGTTCTACCAGCAGTTATAACGACATCATTATTTGTTAAACTTGGCAAAGATAACATTTCCACAACATTACTAACTGAACCAACAACATTAGTATGTTGTAAAAGATAATTAAAAATATTCGTTAATGTAACTGGTGAAGCAAGCCGAATTTCTTGCACCTGAGCACTTACTGTGCAAGCAAATATTAAAAATAAAAACAAAATTTTCTTCATATATTAATTATTCCTAGCAATAAATTTTGAAATAGCAGCTCTATGCGCAGCCGCGCCATAAATTGAAATTGAAACTATACTAGCTTCATCAGTAATACTAACAAGAGAACCAAGTCCATCATCAACAGTGCCGCAAGCAGCTAATACACCATGAAAAACAACATCAGATGCAGATGTATTAAAAGCATATTTAATCGGAGCAACACCACAATTTTGAATAACTACCTGTCCCAATGGACCATCAACAGCCGAATCAAAAATTGTAGTTGTCGCCGCACCAGCATTATTAATAAGAACAGGTGGAAAAACAGTGCGTTTTGCAAGAGGATTTCTAGTTGGGATAGGCATATAAATTTTGGGGCCAGTTTTTAAGCTGGCCCCCGGTTAATTGTTACTACTAGAATGAAGTTGAATATGTTATACTAACATTTAAGTTAGTTACATCCGCATTTGTCATGTATATGCCGCGCCATGCACTATATGGATATGCCGGCTGATATGTTATTGAACCTCCTGCTGGAACTATTGCAGAAATCAATAATGGAAACGTATTAGTTGATGCCGCAACAATTCTTGTAGTTGAATACATAGCACTATTTGTGTTAGTTTCAATATTACCAAGAATGTTCGTATATTTTGTAACCAAATTAGTCAAATACATCCAATACGTTGTAAATGCGGCATTAGTCCAAATAACACCACTAGCATTTGCATCCCAAATCTTGGTAACACAAGATTGATTAGTATCAGTATTTTCAAGTGAAATGAGATAAATACTGCATGAACCTGCCACAGGCACATTTGTTAAACCACCAGTAATACTGGCAGTATATGTTGCAGCTTGAATACTAACAACCGCAAACATTGTTAAAGCAAGTAGAAATTTTTTCATATTATTTTTCTTCCTTTTTTTAAATTAAACAATTTGTGGACGTTGACGCTTAAAAGCAATTGGAAAACAATTATGTGGGCAAACAGGAATTGCACCATAAATAACGCTACCAATTAATTTAAGCAAACGACCACGAACATTCGTATCATAAACAATGGTTCCAGTTCCAGGATCAAGATATTGAACGAGAACTTGATCTGTCAACTGAACTTCTCCATTCCATCGCATAGAATAAAACTTTTCACGTGCCATAGATTTTGCCGCAAATGCACGAGGAGGCGGGCCAACTTTAATAGTTTTGAGCACATCAGCACCAGTAAGCCAAGCAATTTCATTAGGTGCCGCAGTATATGCTGGATTCCTAACAGTTAAACCTGTTACAGCATCATATATTTCAGGCGCTGGAACAGTTCCATCATCAGCAAAACGGAACGGATACCGAAGAATTTTTGTGGTAACTTCATCAAAAATTGAACCACGAAATCCATCAGTAACAACATTCAAATTAACATTACGAAATTGCTGGAAGTTTGGATCGTATTTGAACATTTGCCAAGCTTCGCTACTTGTGAGCAAAACATATTTGCCTTTAATAAGTTCATTATCACGTGGAGTATTAATAGTTCCTTCAAAGAAGGGTGCACCCATATCATCACGTAATGCACAAACTGCATAATCAAGGCAAGCAAGTGTAAGACCTTTACTAATATTTGCAGCAGTATTAATAAAGAATGCAGTATTTTTACCCGACGCAGCAACACTAGCTGCCGTAATAGAAGTTCCATTAGGAACAATTGGCATTGGTTGCACAGGACCGCCACCAAGATTTCCGCTAAGAATTCCCATAGGAGTTTTTTGCATCAAAACACTACTAATAAATATATCATTAGAAATAGCAATTTGACGCACAATATCCTTATGATTGAAATCCAGTTGATTTTCGCGAAAATCTTGAAACGAAGGCAAGAAATGAAACTGCTTGCTATCATAATCGTGCATTTTAAGGTTGGTATCCTGAATGAATTCCAACGTTTCATACACGTTTTTCTGTGGAGTATGATCTATATCCACAGGAAAGAATTGCTGTTGTCCAACTGGCGTTGGTTCAGCACGAACTGAACGCAAAGTTGAACCCATATTTGGTTGCCATGTTAACTTACCAAATAATGAATTAAACACTTGCCACTCTGGAAAATACTTGGCTTCTACCATAGCCAAGTAATACGGAAGTCTATTATATTTATTTACATCCTCAAGGGATGCTGGAGCAAAATACTCCGGAAGATCATATTGAACTGGCATACTGTTTTACCTTCTGTTATCATTAATTAATTGCTAAACTAAGGTGCTAGCAAGTTAACCAGTGATGCCCTTCACTAAACAGAAGCAATACACCAGCCATTGGCAGGCGAACTAACTTGCTACTTTATAGCTACAATTAGTCACTGAAACAATTAAAGCATATATTATGCCAAAAATTTAACTATTAAACTCCTTATCTATACTCTCGAAATCAATTACCTCACTATTATTATCAGTTTTTCCAGCGCCACCCACTGTCTTAATTGCACCAGGACCAGCACGACGTTTATCCTGTTGAATAGCTGCCTGAGAATTAACTCCACCACGTAAACTACTAATAACATTTGCTTGATTTGTTGCAATAGCAAATAGATTTGCAGCTAATTTAAGTAATGGATGCCCTATATAAACTTTTGGCATAAGTTGACTAAATGCATCAAGTTGTTCTTTGCGCGGTTTTAATTCAGGCATGAGTTTAACTATATTCTTTTCAAGTGCTTGATCAATAAAAGTGGAGCCTTGCTGATACTGGTCTTTAAATTCTGTTTGCAATTTAAGCGCTTCAGACTGAATTTGTTGCTTTGCAGTCTCCATCGAATTAAAAGCGTTAAGCACACCAATTTCTGCTGATGGAGATGGATCAATTGGATCGCTAAATACTGGTTGACCTGATTGTCTATTATAGCCAAGTAGTCTCGTCCATTGACGACCTTCTTTAATAGCAATTAATTGTTCTTGCCAATGATCAGATTCAAACGAAATTTTATCATACTTTTGATTTAATGCTTGATAATCAGGGGCAAGCATATAAGCATCAGGATGTTCATACCAGGCGGAAGGGAGTATTTTACCTTGTGCTTGTTCGGTAACTTGCTTAACTTGTGCTAATGCTTCTTGCTTTTCTTGCTCAGTTTGTTTAACTGAAAGTAACCTTTTTGAAAAATAATCAAAAGCACGATTATGTAATGTTTTAAGAATTTTTGCATCTTCAGGATCAAACTTACTATAATCACGTTTCGGAGGAACTAATGTTTGATCTTGTTTCTGTAATTCTCCAATATCATGTTGTGCGTCCGTAGAATCTTTCTGTAAAGGTTTCTTGTCTGTAATTCCAGAATCAAAATCATCAAAAGTAAAATGATCACTACTATCAGCGGCCACTGGTTCAGCAATTGGCTCAGCATTATTTACATCCTCTTTTATAGTTCCTTCTGATGTTGTAATATTAATTGGTGCCTGCGATTGATTTGGTTCTTCGTCCATATATGAATTCTTTCAAATTATCTAATAATTCTAGTTCTGTTATTATTATACTAATACAATGTGCATTATTTAGTCGACTTGCTGCAAATAGATTTTTTCTTAATTTTATTTCCTCCTGATTCAACTGCGTTAGTAAGTTTATCGTTAATGAATTTTTTAACCATTCTTGACGGAATAGTTCCAATCTTTCGTCTTGGATTTGTATGTTCAATCATTAGTTTCTCCTGAAGGTTGTTGTGCTAATACTGCATTTACTTCAGCATTTAATTGTTGTAACTGCGGAGCATATTGTGCAAATTCTGGACGTATTTGTCCTTCAGGAGTTATTATAGCTTCTTTAAGTAATGATGCTAATTTACCCACTAGTGCTTTAAGATATTCTTCTCCTTGCATCTTTGCTTCATCAAGAATTCCACAATAACGTTCTGCATCTTCTGGAAATGCATTACGAATAATATCTTTAAGAAATTCCATTGCAAGCGCAGTTTTGGAAACCACCGGCCAAAACTGCATTTGCCGAACAAGTTTTTCTGCACGTTGAACTACGTCAACATCGCCGGCAGATTTAATAACATAATTTGCAACAGCAAGCACTTGTCCACTAGCTTCATCAATTTCACCAAAAAGTGGCAATAAGGTAGGCTTGATGTCTATTTTACCTTGCAAAACACGATTTTGATAAATTATCCAACAACGAGTATATACACCACGAATAAAAATACTCAATAATGTTACATTTACTGTGGATAATTTTTCAGCTTCTTTAGTAGCAAGCTTTAACTCTGTTGCTGTTTTTTCGGTATCAGGTCTAGTTAAAGCTGCATAGTTAATTTGCGAACCTTCCTGCTTATTTTGACGAATTAAATAATCAATACCAAAAACAGCTACTCTATCAGGCCATGGCATGTGAGTAAAATTCATTGGCTGATCATATATAGCACCATTTTTAAGAACCACATTAGTTTGTTTTGGTGGTTCATTACGAGGATTTTGAAGATTCTCAACTGCCGGTGCACCATAGACATTTGAGGCTCTTGTGCAACCATTTACAAAAGCGCTTATGATAGTGCTGCATGCTTCTTGCACAGGATAATCGAGGAATAATCTGCCCACTAATTTAGTAATTACTGGATTTTCACTTTCAATGTATGGTAGTAAATAAAATGGATAACTCTTTTCATACATTGGTGGATAATCAAGCACAGGTTGTTGAAACATATCAACAGCACCAACTTCAACTTTTTGCTGAAGAATGTCATGCATGCCTAAATACAATTTTTCTGGAGCTTTTAGCCAATCATTTAAACCTTCCGCCCACCATCCAACCCAAACAAAGTCATCTTGTTTGAAAAATACTTTATATACAATACTAATTATATCGTATTCTTCTGCGTCTCTTGATGTTTTTGTTTTATCGGCTGTGATAAGTTTTTCAACTTCAGTGGAATTAAAATTATAATTCTTAACAAATTCACGTAATTGAAGCGCAGTTAAACTGAATTTACGTGCAATGATTTCCTGCGCTTCTAATTCTTCTGCATCTTTACTAAAACAAAGATTATCACGACCCACATGTTCAATTGCAAAATTACCTGGCATTCCTGGATCAAAAACAACTTCAATTGAATCCCAACCATGCATTTGACAACCATCAACTACACGCAAAAATGGTTTTTCCCATGCATTGTAGCGAGCACGATTTGTAAAATCAATTTCAAGCTGTTCAAGACCAGCTATTGTATCATTAGTTGGAGATGTAAAAACTGCTGCCCTGCGACTTTGTGTTAAATATGCAATATATTGTGGTTGCTCTATACGTATATTGCTATCTACAATTTTTAATGCTATGAAAGTTTCATCTTGCTTTAGCAAACCTTGAGCACGCAAATCATCAGGACGAAAATTACGAACATACCGTTCGCGCCTATTATGATCTGTGTCAGATTTTATACTATTCTCCCAATTTTTAGTTAACTTGAGGAGAACAGTATCTGCTAGCTTAAAATCCTTGTAATCTTTTTCAAGAATTTCCATATATTATTTAACCTTCAAGTTCTGCTTCATCAATAACTGGTGTAAATTTCTTTGCGAGTAATTCATATGCTTCTCGTTGTTCTTCCTCACTCCAACTATTAATAGTTAATGCAATAGGAGATTCTTCAGTTTCCATCATAGGCATTTCTTCCATAGTTTCATCCTTCATTGCGTTTTCAGGTTCAATTGGAATATTAGTAACCGGCTTATTTGTCTTGAATAATTTACGAGGCCGGCCAAATGATTTATTCATATCTTCTGAAAATTTTTGATCTTTCATTTAATTTCTCCATTAATGTTTTATAATTGCTGACGAAATTATCATTTTTGATATATCGTCCATCTACAACATTATTATTAGCATTATTCATGCCAGCTTGATAATTCATTCTTAGTTCAGTATCAAATAATGCTATTAATTCTTCTGCTGTTATTGCTTGACAATGTGTAGTTCTATCATTTTTATCATCAGCATTATGCTGTAAAGCATCAACAGGAAATATATACGGAACCCATGCAAGAACGCAGGCGTCTGCTCTATCAGGTGATGGCCTACCATGTTTCTTTGCTTCTGCTTTACTTTCTAATAATATTTTACCTGTTGCTTGTTGTTGACGAGTCTGACGAGTAGTAAGTTGATTAAAAAGTATTCCGTCATCAATTATTTTTACTTGTTTTTCCTCAACAAATCTGCGAAAATTCCAGTATAATTCTGCACCCCTATTTGCATAGTGCATATAATCATAAGCACGGCTTTGATTATTTATTCTATTAAAATTCCAACCTTTTTCACGAAAATTATCAATAACTGCTCTTCCTAATCCACCATCATCAGCATAAATATTTCGTGCATCTATTTTCCACTCTTTAAATACTTCAATAGCTTTATAAACAAGTTCAATAGTATCTGTAATATTCCAACATATTTGAGCCAACATTTCATTGCCATGCCAAATACTAATTACTTGCTCATCTCCGCCAGCTGAAATATCAAAGCCGGCACGGATTGGACCAAAATGAATAATGCGTGTAAGTAATGCTTGACATTTCTTTAATAATTCTCTACTTATTACTACTGCTCCTCCTATATGCACAAATTCTGCAAATATACTTGATCTGATTAATGGATGATTGAGACCATATTTGCGAATTTTCCATGCTATGTCATCTTTATTTAAATGACTACATTCAAATGCAGTTACAGTTCTTTTATCAAAGCCACTATCTGACATAATCATTATATCATAAAAATAACCAGAACTATCGCCTGGAGAAGAAATAAGATATTTACGGGTGAAACCCGTGCAACGATCTAAGGCTCCAAATATATCATCACTTACTGTTTTTGCTTCATCAACAATTATAGCAAATTCTGCATTAGGTCTGATAGGATGTCTTCCTTCTGCTTTCTTAGGTTCATCTGTGGCAAACATATCAATAAAACTACCAGTAACATTATTGAAGAATTGTCGGTAATTTAATTTAAATACATCCATGCCGCCTAAATCTTCACGATGAACTGAATTAATTTTTTCTCCAAGTCTTCTTATATACCGCTGATCTTGTGTATCAAGTTGTTCACCGGATGCAGTAGTAATTACTGTGAGACTTTCCACATGTGTTATCGCCATCCAACACGCGCAAGGGGCAAGGACAAATTGTGATTTGCCAACACCATTAGCTGAACATAAAGCTGCTTTAATTATATCTGCTGAATTTTTACGATTTCTACCAAAAACTTTCATGCGATCAATTTGCCAGTTATGCAATTTAATTTGACCATTATTCATGTCATCATCATAGAATGCTAATAATTCTACTGGTGATTCAAATTTAACTGGAAACTCTCGATAGTCACTCATAATTCTATTCAAGTAATTTTTGTTCCACTATACTAGCAGCAGTATCACTTGCTGTATCAATGATGTTCAAGGCATGTTTCATTTTCTCAAATCGTTCATTAAGTTTGGCCAGGTTCATGCCTGGTAGTTCTCCTTGTCCAGTTAATAGTATTTGACATGCTTTAACACGAGCATTATCATTATCACTTAATTCTGCAATTTGCATCAATATTTCTACTACTCGTGGTTTATGCTTGGCTATTAATTCATCTACTGTGTATGATTTGTTACTACTACTATCTAATGCTAGTCTAGCTGCATCTTCATCAATTCCCATTGCCTGGCTTGCCTCAATAATGCTGAGGCCTTGCCTTATTAATGCCCTTAGTTGCAATCCTTGATTGCCTAATATATTCTCACTCATATAATTTTAACAAGAAGCATTCTGCATGCCAAATCAAATCTGTATGCCAAATCAAATATAATTTATTATTTTGAAAAAGTTATAATATATATTTTAAGAGAGACCAATAGGGGATACCGGGCACTCATTAAATCGCGATTTCCCTACATATAATCAACATGAATTACACATAGCCACATATAATAATTATATACAGTTAATATGAATTGCATTATACAACATAGTTGCATAAAGCACTTTAAATAGTTGTGTAGTAAAACCATATCATTATCCTTTGCTGTGTGTCCAAGACAAAATAGGTGCATTATCTGCTACATTGTTTGATGTGTCTTCCTTGATGACGATAATGACGAAGTATATTATTGTGAAGAAAGTCAGAGGATAGTTTAATCCTTTGAACTTACCATACTAATACTCTTGTATTACCCTATTTCGTAAGTCAAAACTAGTAAAAATAGACATATAGATACGTGTCAACTGCTAAATTAGTGTATTTTGGTGCTACTATATATCACTTTTGAGAAATTCCTTGTGCGTTAACGTTAAAGCTCCGCGATTCTCGGTTTTGAGAATATGGTAGGAACCATAAAATACTATAGGATGGCACTCTCAACTATGATAATAAATTATCCCTATATGCTCCGGAGAGCGTAATACCACAAGCGTAGCTATATGCTACCCATAGTATGGGGCCACGAAAACACACTACATTTTTCGCAAGCATGCTTGGCACAATTATTGCTATAGCTTGCAGCTAGTTAGTTAACTTCGTAAAACAAAGAAAGGGTCAGTAGATGAATATTAAGAGTTTCAGCGGTTCGAACATTCTCAACATTAACGGGCATGACTGCAATGTAAATGCAGCATCAACAAAGCGTGGAGAAAAATGGTCGTATCCACGCCTGGCCATCAGTCTGGCCAACATCAACAGTATATTCGGTGCCAGCAAGGCTGCTGAAATTGTTGATGATGCAATGGATCAATTTTGCCAATACCACTGGAAACAAGCGGATGGCAACATTGCTGAATTTGAAAAGTCCATTAATGACTGGCTAATGGACATCTCTGCCCCACGCGGCAGAGAAAAGGGCAGTGCTGGATTTATGCGGGATAGTCAAGAGTTTCGCAAACAGGCACTTGCGGCGAAAGCCGCAGGTAAAATGGATGAATTCAAGCGCTTTAGTGCAGCAAGTAAAGCCGCTTGGGACAGAGCACAAGAGCTTTTATTCGAGGGTCTTGACGACAACGAATCAACTGAAATTTAATTTCCCATTACCAGCAAAGCTAGTCTATATAATTATAGACTAGCTTTTTTATGTTATGAATAATAAGCCAACAATAATTATTTCCCTTGGGGAATATATCAATTTACTTACTCCTGATCATCGTTTCTGCGAGTATGCAGTGATTGATGCGGCTCAATACGCATCAATCACTAGCATAGCAGGACATGAACAATTCATTCATATTGAACAGTGTGGAGCAGTGTATAAACTGTGGCGCTTGAAAACATGGCAAGCCAGCACTGAAAGGCAACGGCGGCTTAAAGCAACCATTGCTGTAGAAATGCAGCAAGCAAATAGACAGGCAGAAGCCGCCAACGCCATATATGTGTTGTTCATGCAGCACAAACCAGAATTTGTTGCCAAGCATGGCGAAGCCGTTGTAAAACAACTAATTCATGACTACATGCACGAATTGTGCAGTGAAGTCATGAAAAACAAGCTAGATAATTTGCTTGCCAAATGGCAATTCAATTTAAAGTTATTTTTGCAATGATAACTCAAAAAGGTATTGGTTCAGTATTGTGCTTGCTATTGGATAGCAAGTTGCAAAAAGAAAGCGAAGAACGCATTACTCTTGAAGCGATAGCAGCAGGAGTAATCTTTACAAAAGGTTTAACTTCTGCACAAATGGCGGAAGTAATAGCAGAATTGCTCATTGCTGCAAGATTTGCTTGTAGCAAAAGATTTGAAAATAACTAAAATAGCATGAATGCCGAGTTATTACAATTTCAGATCAAACCTAGCCAAGATTTAGTAGATAATATCTTGGCGAACAAATCTGCCCTGCTAACTGGACAGGCAGGTTCGGGTAAAACCTATGTAATTGCAGCAGCAATTGCAAGGTTACAGCAACATGGTTTCTATCAAAATGGACAAGGCAAACTCTGTTCCATTTTGTGGTTAACCAAGAAATCAGTAAAAACACAAACCCGGCGTGTTTGCAAGCAATTTGGTTTGCAGCATGTTGCAGTAGAAAGCTATGACTCCATGCGCGCTGGATTTGGTGAATTCTGGCTCGACTGGGTTAGCAAAATTGTAGCCGGCGAAATAGCTTACGAACCTATCTGGCGTAATGAGGATATGCCAGATTTAGTCATCGCCGACGAATGCCAGTCGGTAAAAAACATAGACGCTTTGTGCAGCAAAGTATTGCTTGCATATATCTTGCAGGGCGGACGTGTTATTTTTTCATCGGCAACGCCTGGCGTAAAATTTGATGATTTGCAAGTATTGAGTTACGGTTTAAAACTTTGCAATAGCCCACAATCTTGGCACAGTTTGCAAAATGATTTTTGCAATTGGAATAATCCACCAAGTCAACCATCGCCAATTGTAATGAGGCGATTTAACGAATTCTTGCTGGAGCGTCAACTTAAGGTGAATATCAACTCACCTAAATTTCTGCACCGGACAATTATCAAAACTCAATTGATCAATTTCGAAAATGACGAACAGCGTGCAATTTATCATTCGGCCTTTGCCGAATATCAAAAAGTACGTGCAGAAAAGGGACGCAATCCTTTAATGGGTCTTGCTGCAGTTTGGGTAGCATTCCTAAAATTTCGCCAAATTAGCGAAATTCTTCGGGCTCCTAAGCTAGCCCGGATTGCCATTGAAATTAACAAGCACAATAATAAGCAAATCATCATTGCTTGCAACTTCATAGACGTATTAGAATTAGTTGGAAAAACACTAATTAAAAATAGCGTCAAACCGGATGAAATATCCGTTATCTACGGCAACCAAACAGAAAAGGTGCGCCAAGAGAATATAGATAAATTCCAACGCGGACAATCAAACTATTGTTTGATGATTCTCAAGTGTGGTGGCGTTGGTTTGTCGCTTGATCATCAGACAGGGCATAAGAATGCCCGTCCAAGGCATGTTATTCTACCTGTTACTTGGTCGCCAATTGAAATGGTCCAAGCATTAGGTAGAGCGCACAGAGTATTGACTCAAAGCACAACATATCAAGATGTTGTGTTGTATGCAGGCACTATTGAGGAAAGGGTTAAATACAAAATGGACCTTGGATTGCATTCTTTGAAGGAGCTTGTTACAAGGAAAGAAAGCTGGTTAGATATTCTAAATGAAAACGTGGATTCCGAAATGGAATCTAAGTTAGAAGAAGAAGCACTAGATAAGGATGAAGCCGGAGAAAGCATACTTGATAGTATTGATTTAGATAACTACAACCAATAAATTATAGCCAATGAACAAGAAACAGATAGCACACAAAGTGTATAAGTTGACCATTGCAATCAATAAAAATCAGCTTATTATTGCTGAAAGCAAAAAAATTATTGATGATTGCGTGAATTTGTTAAAAATTCATACAAGTGAATTGAAATCAGCAGGTTACATAGTGTTTCAATTGTTGACAACTAATAGTTCAAACACGACAATATTGCACAAGCACTATATGATTCCATTGCATTTACTAGGCAAAATGGAATTATATGGTGCTGAAATAAGAAAAGTTCATACTGGTGGATGGTTTGGTTATGCATTCAGTCCAAAAGCTAATAATTTTGACAAAAAATTATTAGCTTTCTTTGAAACATATAAAAATGATGTCATAGAGATACCAGTAGTAATATGAAAAATAAACTCCTACAATTGATTCAAGCATATCAAGAGATGGCTGATTTCACATTAGCCGATTGTCGAGATTATTGCAAAACAGCATACAGTTGCTGTTCCGCAGAATACTGCAAATTTACAGTGGATTATGCATTTGAAAAATACAATATAAAACTATTACCTGCAAGCAATGGACCAATACCGTTTATTGGTCCGCAGGGTTGTGTAGTGCCACCGTATTTACGACCAGTGTGCACAGTGCATCACTGTGATATTAATTCTGTCGGTTTTAAAAAGAATTGTATAGAATGGACTGAAAAATATTACGAACTACGTGAAAGGATCAGTCTGCTAGAAGACGAAAATTACAGGACAAATAATATATAAATGAATGAATATAAATTTGCTTATACTGTAGGCAAAGAACATCCATGGAAGCAAGATGGATTCACAATGCAGGAAGCATTTCTAGCATTGTTTAATGCTGGACTGGCTAACCCGAAAGGAATCTTTAATCTAGATAGTGATACAAGTTATCGTCATAAAGATAGCAACAACGGGGAAGTTTACATAATTAAACTACAAGAATAATTTATGGCATTATACAAAAATTGGGAATATGTGCAATATGCGATGGAGAAATATCACCATATTCAACAAGGGGCTGTTGCAGATATAAAATATAACAGTTGTAAGCTAGCTTTGCTAGCTTACTACGCAGAATGTTGTGTAAAATATTTGGAATATGATTGCACGCCGGCACAAATGCTGCAAAAATGGTTGGAAAGTAATGAACAACACTGTGTGGAGTGGCTCAACAAAAAGGATTTATGAAAGTAACCATAACAAAATTACCAAATGGTTCAACAAAAATTGAAGTCATAATACCGTTAACAATGCCAAGTAACAAGGAGTATTTTGCTCGTTTGCAAAACGGTGAAACAATAATTTGTCCACAAACAAGACGTGGACAAATTACTACTATGTGCAAAAAAGCTGGCATCTATACGCATCAAACAACTATAAGTCCAGAGTGGATTATGTTTAAACCTTGTGAAAAACGGGAATTCAAGAATTAAATATGGACTTGTTAAAAATAATCACTGATGAAGTCAGTAAACAGGTTAAAATTGACGAACGAGTTATTTGTGATATTATACATAACGAAATTATTGCTCACAAGCTAATTAATGCTGAAGATATTAAAGCATTTATAGCAGGCAATAAACCTGCCGAAACAATAATTAAATTCAAACCACTTGATATACCACAACTGTCTAATGAGCTTGTGGTTAAATCACAACACAAAAACTATCCTTTGCTATTATCATGCCTTACTCGGCCTGATGCTATATATTTATATGGCCCGACTGGTAGCGGCAAAACTGTTGCAGTAATTAATGCTGCAAATCAAATGCAACTACAATCATATCGCAAGGTAGTTTCAAGAGAGACTATGATTTATGAAATTATTGGCTATACTGATGCAAATGGTAAATATGTCCCAGGCATTGCATATGAACCATATAAAAATGGTGGTCTGTTATTTATAGATGAAATAGATAATGGCAACGCAAACACTAATGTTGCATTAAAGATGCTTAATGACGGGGATGTTTGTCATTTTCCATCAATTGGTAACATAAATAAGCATCCTAATTTTCGCCTCGTTGCTGGTGCAAATACCATTGGCAATGGTGCAGATGCACAGTATGTCGGACGCAATCCACAAGATAAAGCACTATTAAATATTTTTGTATATCTTCATTGGCCCTATGATGAAGAATTCGAACACAATATAGCATGGAATGAATATTGTCGGTATGGTGGCAAGGATAAAAATGATTTTGATTTAACAGTCAAAAGTATAGTGGATATTCGGGCTGCTATTGATGAATTATCTATTAACCATATTATCTCACCGCGTAATACACTTCAAGCAATCCGTATGCTTGCTAGTGGAGTTGACAAAAACTTTCTTGTTTGCAGTGTATTACTTCGTGGACTAGAAGTTAGCCAAGTAGATAAACTAAAAGCACGCGTAAAGCTTGGTTTTAATAAACAGTCTGAAATAACTTCAACCGAAGATTTCAATCCATGGAAAACATCTTAAGAAGATACAATAATTGGTATGCTTTTCTTAAATACACAACACAAGATAAGCAAACCGAGTTTGACAAGGAATCTAGAATATCAGATAAAAATCATAATGAATGGGCCGGCACTCCTAATTTTGAAACTGCAATTAAATTAGCAAGAACTGGATGGCCAAAAGGATTAGATAAAATACGTGAATTGAAAATACAAATTGATCCGATAATCAGTAAGTATTTTCCAAAACTTGATTATAGTGAAGAACTATATAGCAATATAGTTGGCGGTGCTGTTAATATTGGCAATTATATTAATGGTGTTCCAGATTGCATGATTAATTTCAAACCAAATTATGAATCTTTGAAAGAAGGAAAAATATTACAAAGATTCATTATTGGTGCTGGACATATCTCAAATATAAATCATGATACTATATTTAATCGTGGGGCATGTATTGTTTCTTTAGTAGAAGCAATGCTTAAATTTGGTTGGCAACTTGAATTGTGGTATTCGCATACTGTGCAAAAAGGCAATGATAACTTTTATACAAGTCAAATTCTTTTGAAAGAATTTGATCAACCGGCAGATATTGATAAATTAGCATTTGCATTTGCTCACCCAAGCATGCTGCGCAGATTAATTTTTTCTTCAGAAGAATTGGAATCAAAAGATATAATAAAAAAATTTGGTTTCTATTCTGGTGCTGGCTATAGTGCAACTACTAGCTGGGATAAATATAAAATAGAATCAACCGATATTTATATACCGGTAATTAATGAAAATAAAACACAACAGGAAATTATAAACGAAATGTTAGCTTTAATAAACCAAGCATTTCAGTTTAAACAAAAATTAGCTGAAGAATAATATGAACAATAAATTGATTGAACAAATGAAGAAATTTGAGCAGCAATTAGATGAAGAAGATTATGCTGCATCAACTAATGAAATACTTGAAAAGTTCATAACGACAGATCCAACAATAGAATTTATAAAACAAATAATACGTAAACTAGCTATTAAAACGATTCCAGTTCTAATATTAGGAGAAACTGGAACCGGAAAAGAATTAATTGCTCAAGCCCTACACGGTAAAAATCCAGCACAGTTTGTTGCTGTTAACTGCGCTGGAATACCCAGTGAATTACTTGAGGCAGAATTTTTTGGCGCAACTAAAGGTAGTTATACGGGTTGTATGTATGATAGAGATGGATTAGTTACAGAAGCAAATGGTGGCACTTTATTTCTTGATGAAATTGGTGACATGCCTTGGATATTGCAAAGTAAATTGTTAAGATTTCTACAAAATGGTTTCTACCGTAGGTTGGGTGATACCAAAGAACAACACGCAAATTGTAGATTAGTTTGCGCCACAAACACGGACTTGATAGAATTAGTCAAGCAAAAGAAATTTCGAGAAGATTTATACTACAGAATTTCATCAATAATAATTCATATTCCTCCATTACGCAGCAGACCAATAAAAGATATAGAATTATTATGTCAACATTATGCAAAAGATAAAGATATTGCATGTAAAGTATTTATGGAAATAATGTGCATGAGACAAAGAGGAGAAGAATTAAAAGGTAATGTAAGAGAATTAATTAATTTAATTTCCCGGGCTAATATACTAGGGGATTTATAAAATTTTGCACACATAGCATCTACATTGGCATGCCGATTGCTATGTGTGTATGTGCAAGGGCAAGCCTATTGTGGTAAGCCAGGTTAGCAACAATAAAAGGGAGAACATTATGCCAGAAGAAAATATTATTAATACAAATCAGATTAATCCTGCCGAATTGGCAGAAAACGAAGAAGAAAAAACAGTTCGAGTGGATAAGGGCGAATATTATCTTGAGAAGAAAGATTTTGATGGAGCGGCTTCCGGATTCTCTTTTTATATTATTCAGTTTAAATCACTTGCTGCAGCAATCGAAAAATATACAGAGGCCACAATGCTTGCGCTTATTAATAGTGCAATTGCGTTTAGCATGCGTAACAAGGCCAAGGGACGATTGCCTAAATTCGATGATGCATTAGAACAAAAGAAGGCGTGGAGTAAGTTGATAGCAGAAGATAAGATTCTGTTATTAACGGAAGAAGATGCTGAGGCATTCAAGCCCGGTGAACGTGATATAACGCCGGAAAAACTTTTCCGTCAAGCACGGGAAGCTATGAAACAAGGCGACAAGAAACTCGCCAAGCAACTTATGACGCAAGCCATGGAACTGGCTATGCAAGATTTGGACGAAGGTTAACAACACTAACTAAAGACCGACTTAATTTGAAATATAGTTAAGTCGGTTTTATTTTATTTTAATCTAGATACGTTACAACAAAACTTGGTCGTTATCATGAGAACATTAGCAATAGTTTTTACTAAGCGTAGATTAACACAAGATCAGTTGGCGCAAGCTAAACTTGATCTTGATTATATTTATTTTAATAGTAATCAAAAAATTCCTTCAACAGATAAGGCTTTAAAAATTGTTATGGAATTGTTTAATCGAATAAAGCAGCAATATCCAAGATTGCAGACAATTAATATTTATGGAACTATTCCTCCGCCAATTCGGTGGGCTTTAATTGAATTAAAAAATAAAGCCCAACTAACAAAAACAATTCATGTGCATGAATTGTTTAAGCACGAAAATGTTTCTGAATGGTTATACACACAAACAATATAATACAATATATGAGAACATTAGCAATAGTTTTTACGCGTCATCAATTGACGCAAGCTCAACTTAATGAAATTGGTGAAAGATCTACAATTGATTTTACTGATTTAGCAAGCAGGGAAATTACTACGACTGATGAAGCTTTTAAAGTTGTTAAAGAGTTATTTGATCGATTGCAAGATACGAATGTAAGGTATTTAAATATTTATGGTGTTATTCCGGCGCCAATTCGGTGGGCATTGTTGCGTTTTCATAATTTTACAAAAAACATAACAAATATTCGTATTTACGAATCATTCAACACTAAGCGTAGTAAGGAAGGCGAAAAGCCTACTTTTGAACACAAGGAGTGGTTGCACACACAAACAATATAATTTATGCCGCCACAAACCAACAGACCAATCATAAAACGAAGTAGCTATTGCATCAATAATGCAATACGCTTTCTACCTATTTATACACAGGCTGTTGTTCACATGTTGGACAAAAGTAAAATAAATAAGGATATTATTGTTCCATTCAAAAATCAACGGCTTGCTCCAGGCACTATGAAGCAACGCATAACCGATGGTTTGCGTTGGATTATTGATCATTATAATTTATTTAAAGATCACGCTCCAGAATCATTGCCTTCCATTGAATATTTATTAATGCTACGCGGAATGATAAAATTCCGGCATAAAATCGAGGGAATAATTGTATCATTTCCTACAAGTAGAATAACGCCAGATTTTCATGCTTCTGAAGATCTGATTGAAACATGGAAAGATAAGATTGAATCATGGTTAGCTTCAAGTGAAACTATTCTGCGATTAATTAATCTTGATTTAACCACAGCGGACATTCAATGGGTTAGAAATTTGATTGAAGGAACTTCAATTGAAATATCAATAGATAACAAGTCTATAACTATGGTAAAATCATGAAATATGGCAACAATTGAAGAAATTCTCGGCTATACTACAGAAGCTTTAATTGCTATGGATAATGAGCAATTAAAATTATTGCTTGTTGATAGTATAAGTATAGAAAATAAGCATCATCAATTTGCTGAACTTGGTGGCAAGCTGAATAAGCATGATAAACCAGAAGAAGAATTAAAAGATATTAGCCCAAAGAAATCAAAGAAAAAGAAAGAATGTAAAAACATTATGGCAGAATTACAAAAAATGGCACGAGAATTGGAGGAAATGGATGAAAACATACTATAAATTAACCACGTTAGATAATAAATCTATACTTAATATTTTAAATCTTGAATTGTATAGTCAATATTCTATTAAGTATATACTTAATGAGTGGATTATGCCAAAACTAGAAGGTTCAAAATTATTTGTGTTCAGCACAAAAAAAGCAGTAAAAAATTTTATTTCATTCAAAGATAAATCTTACTTTCGCTGCTATGTTTGCAATGTAAGACAACCACAAAAAATAAAAAGGATTGTAGTTACTGATAAAGATATTGAACCATTTTGGCAATTATTTAATAGTATGTCAAAAGCGTCGCTTAAAAAAATATCGGATGAATCTGTTGATATTGTTAAAATAAGTGATAATGTCGAAATATTAGTAAAAATGGCTCCAGTTGGATCCATTGCTTGCAGTGCAATTAAATTATTAAGAGAGGTAGAATTATAACATGGATTTTTCATATTATTGCCCCCGTTGTGATATGCCACACTATTTTAATGTTCATTTGGGCGGATTAAATAGACAAGATGATCAGCCATACATTAAAGATGGCCCAGAAGTATGCAGTAACTGCGGTATTGAGTTTGAATCAGATAAAGTAATTGATTCAGCAGTAAAACCATTTATTAACTCTTTATCAAAACATGGAGAAAATCTATGAAAAAAAATCAACGTATTAAATGCACAGCTAAGCGTAGGCTATGCAGACATAAAGCTTGGAATTGTGGTTATGATTATCTGGACAGACTAGGCTATGTTTGCACTAGAGCAAAAGGTCATAAAGGTCCGCATATTGCTTGTGTTTATACAGGCGAAGATTCAATGTTTCACAATTTAAAAACATGGTAATAATATGGAAATATTAATTGATGCTTCGGCTTTAAAGGAATCAGCTTGCTTGCGTAGATTTAATTATATGGTAGTGCAAGGTTATAGAGAAAGTGTAGATGGATCATATAAAGCAGCATACGGCAATGCAATGCATCGTGCATTAAAAGCGTTTTATAGTGGGGAAAACTTAGCTAAAGCTATTGATCTTGCTGTAGCTTATTATGAACCATATACACAATTCATTCCACAAAATGAATGGCGAACACCAATACATTTAATTAAGTCAATTCGCTATTATTATCGCGTAGGGTATCCATTCAAATTATTAACTGATAATGATAATAAACCAGTACTTGAAGTTAAGTTCAAGATACCATATTTAAAACATACAACAATGTCAAATATAACAGATATATATTTAGTTGGCACCATTGATTTAATATCAGATTATGAAGGCACTGTTTGTTTAGTTGATCATAAAACACATGCGCCTTTTCATAAAGGCCAAAGTGCTTTGAGTAAATTTTTCAAAGAATATGAATTATCTATTCAAGGCATGTTTTATAGCTGGTGCTATAACCAATTAACTAAACAAGGTTATTTGCCACTAGTAATTAATGGATTATTTCTCTACAAAAATACTTTTAATGAAGATGGTAAATTTGATGGTTTACAAATATCGCAAAGTCAAATTATAACTTACCCACAATCAGTAATGGAAGAATTTATAACATGGGCGCACCAGCAAATTGGATTGTTAGTAGAAATGCTTGATGCACATTATATTAAGCCAAACTTCACTTGTTGCAATGGCAGATTTTATCCGTGTAAGTTCTTTGATTATTGTAAGCTTCCGGAGCAGATTCAAACACAAGCTATTGAAGCAAATATGCAAAGAATTACTTATAATCCATTAGCATTCCAAGATTAATACATTATAACTTGGCATGCCAGTTGCTTTATAACTATTCACAAAGTCAAAAACATAATGAGCGATAATAATATAAATATCATTGAGGCTGCGAACAAAATTGCAGCAGAAAAAACAGTTATTAATAAACCATTTCCAGTAACTCTTATTGTAGGTGGAAGTGGAACAGGCAAGAGTTATAGTATTCGTAATTTACCTCCCGCCCAAACTTGCATTATTAATGTTGAAAACAAAACACTTCCCTTCCGAAATGCATTTAATTTTACTAAAGTAGTTACTGAAGAAATACCAGCCAAAATAGATCAAGCAATTCAAGCTGCACTTCGTGATCCAGAAATCAAATACATAGTGCTAGATAGTTTTACAAAATATTGTGAGTTTCAACTAAATCTTTGTGGTAAAACTTTTAAAGGTTATGATATTTATAAAGAATATAATCAACGTATATTTGATTTACTGGAGCGCATTAAAAAGAACACTAGTAAATTTATCATTATTTTAGCTATTGACGAGCTAGTTGAAATGATGAATCCAAATGGAACTAAATTTCATAGCAGACGCTGTGCTGTCTCGGGTAAGGCCTGGGAAGGTAAAATAGAAAAAGAGTTTACATTAGTTTTGTGGACTGATGTAATGCGCGAAGCTGGAACGACGAATACGGCATTTAGTTTTCTTACCAGCCATGATGGCATTTCAGCAGCAAAGTCACCTGCTGAAATGTTCCAACCGAAAATTCAAAATGATTTGCTATTTGTCTGTAATAGAATAACGGAATATTATGGATTGAAATAGTAATTAGTAGTTAGTTAAACAATAGAAATACATATGAGTGAAGATAATCCTATCCCTGTTAGTCCAGAAGAAATCAAATTGCCACTTGATGCATATTTTTTACGCATTACAGATGCAGAGAAAAAGTTATCAAGCAAGAAGCAACCAATGGTGGTTACAACAGTAGAAATTATTAATCATCCTGGTATTAATTTGCGTGGACAAGTTATTGATATTAATGGTTTAGAAATTATACAGTATACTTCATTAAGTGAAAAAGCATTATTCGCTATTAATGGCATACATAAAGCGGTTGGCATGCCACAAATTAAAGTTGAAGATTTAGCTGGTTATGAACCGGCCATGTTGAAAGGTCTTGAATTTGCAGCAGTCTGCAAATCAGAATCACGACAAATGCTTAATGAAGAAACAAAGCAACCCGTGCTAAATCCTTACACGGGTGAACCAGTTGTTATTTACAATAGAAAAATTTCTATGCTTATTGATAAGCCTGCTCAATAATTTCAAGGAGGCAAAAAATACATAATTCCTCTAAAAACTGACCAAAAGGCTTCCTATTATGTAAGGTAATCTCCCCGATTATAAACCATTATAGGGAGCCTTTTTAATTAATATGAGACAAACGACTCCAGCTCAAATAATTGCAAGACAATATAATAGTTATATATTTCGTGTTAAAGGTAACATAGGCACTATTAAAAGTCTTATGATTGTAAATGCATTGCCTGAATCAGTAGCATCTTCTATGATTTATGATTTAGAAAAATTAATTGTATCATTAATTTTTGACCGTAAAGAAAAAATAGCTGCTTTAAAAAATAAATATGCCAAAATGGTTACACAATAAATTATCACGCGAAGCCAAAGGCTTAACAGGCAAACATAAAGATGCTTATGTTTATGGAACACTTAATAAACTCGGAAAGTCCAAATTAACTGATGCAATTAACAGAAAACATGAGCGCAAAATTGGCTGATGGTAAAATATATTTTACCAGTGGAAACGGAGAAAAAATTTATATATCTCCGGAAGCTATATTAACACAAGATATTTTACCAGGTTTTGTGTTAATTTTTGATCCATCATTTCCTACAGTTATTAGTGTGCACAAACAATTACTTGGTTATGAGCAAAAATCGAAAGATAAAGATTACGTTGACTATTCCAGAATGTGATTTTCAATTAATGCCTGAAAATTCACGTGCATTTATGATAGAGTGTTTACGTGAATTTTGTCAAGATGCAATAATTAAATATTGTGCTGGAAGTCGTGAACATAGCGATAATATTCTTGATCGGCCAGCTTTTCCTGAATTACGTGCAGAAATCATAGACTGCATATTTTATCTTGGTGCATTGAAAAAACAAATGCTTGGTTCAATTATTAGTAAGTAATTTATGCATCATTCACCATTAAATTTATATAATGGATTAACAATAATTTTAGGTGAACCGTCTCGTTTCGATGAGAATAAATTAATATCAGGTTATGCTGGTCAATTTTTTGAAAAGATTTTGCTACCTATTTCCAGGATTAATTGCGATATTCGTGATAATACTGTTAATACTGATCTTCTTCCAGAAACTAAGGTAGTAATTCTCTTAGGAGAGGCAGCATATAAAAAATATCAGCCAAGCAAATCATTTACTCCAAATAGAGGAGCACCGTTCTATATAAATGATATTTGCTATATTCCAACATTTGCACCGCAAGATGCAATGGATAGACAAAAGTATGGAAAAAAGGAGAGTGAAGATGCAGCAGCCAGTGAGAAAGATTATCAAAGAACAGCCCGTGATAATTTTAGATTTTGGTTGTATCATGATATTAAAAAAGCTCTTCGGATACTTAATAGTTCTGGCCGTATTGAACAGTATCCCGCAGCTAATTACCATATATATTCACCATCTGGTGAAATAATAAATATACTACAAGCACATAAAAATGAGAAATTTGTTCTTGATATAGAAACAGACAGATACCGTAATATTACTTGTTTTGGTTTTTGTTTTTTCAAAAATGATTATTATTTCAGTTCTTCTCCGCCATTCGAAATTTACGTAGTTCCAATCAAACGATATAATAATACATTTGCATATGATGAAATAGCAATTCTTAATATATTGCGTGCACTTACTATTGCAATTAATAATAATGTTGTTGTTGGTCATAATATTTCTTTCGACTTGCTTGTTCTTGCAAATGATTATAGAATATTATTTGGAAAACATATTTTTGATACTATGCTTGCCCATTGTCGCTGTTATCCTGAAATTGAGAAATCATTAGGACACTGTATTAGTTTATACTTAGATTTATCTTTTCACAAAGATGAAGCGACTACATATGAACCTAATGATGACACGCAGGATAATTCATTATGGCATTATAATGGTAAAGATATTTACACCAGTGCTTTACTATATAGTAAAATACTAATTTATGCCAAACAACTTAATGCAATAAATAGTGTAAAGCAAGCAAATGCTTCTGTATATTCTTGCATGATGATGACATTAAAAGGCGCAAAAGTTAATACTGAAGCATTATGTAAATTGTATGATAATTTTGAGGCACGTAAAGAACAATTACAGCGGATGCTAAATATAGTAACTAATCGCCAACTTAATCCACGTTCTTCTGATCAAGTATGTGATTATTTATATGAATATCTTGGTTTGCCCAAACCATTTAATGATCCAACACGTGAAATAAATTTACTGCAACTTCATGCAGAATATAATGTTCCAAGCATACGTTTAATTATTGCAATTCGTGAAGCAAGTAAATTAGGAAGCACACTAAAATTCAAATTATTTAAAAATGATCGTATTACTTGCAGTTGGCTTGTGGGCGGCACTGAATCGTTCAGACTTGCATCGCGTTCATTATTCAAATTCAGGTCAACATTCAAAGGATTTGGAACCAATATGCAAAATTGGTCCAAGAAACTTAGGCATATTGTTGAGCCAGATACAGGTAAGATATTCGTTCAGATAGATCAAGCTGGAGCCGAGGCATTAATTGTAGCTTATCTATGCCGTGATGGTAATTTTCGTTCATTATTTAAATATGGAATTAAACCACATGTATATGTAGCAATGCACATAATTCCAATGCATTGGGCAAAATTATTAGATATACACGATATTGATCATTTTTTGCATTCTCCTATTAAGAATTTACTTGCTATTCCACGTTGGAAAGAATTAGAAAAATATGTTAGAGATAGTGATAATGCAGATGATCCAAGATACCGTCATTACTACATAGCAAAATTTACATGTCATTCCAGTAATTATGATATTGATGCTGCTATGTTACAAATGCAAATAATGATTAAATCTGAAGGTATGCTTCGTTTAACATTAGCTGAATGTGGAAAGATACTTGGTATTTATCATAGTATTTTTCCAGAATTACGCGAGTGGCATTGTATGATAAGAGATCAACTTGAACGTGGTAGAATCTTACATAATTTATTTGGTTTTCCTCGCAATTTCAATATGCCATGGGGAGATAAGTTATTCAAGGAAGCTTATGCTTGGATACCACAATCAACTGTAGGCACTATAACTAATATGGCTATGACAGAATTGCAGAATAGAATAAATGAAGGAGACCAAGTTTTGCAGGGATTTGATATTCTACAAAATGGCTTTGATAGTTTATTAACTCAATGCCCTATTGGTAACGAATTAACTGTAGCAAAAGAGATAAAAAGCCATATCGAAAAACAACTAATAAGTCCAACAGGAATTAAATTCCAGATGAAATCTGAGGCTGCTGTTGGATATAATTGGGGATCATATCATGAAAAGAAAAATCCACAAGGATTACAAGAAATAAAATTATGAATGGATTACTTGAGAATACTGTAGCTGAAATCATTAAACATGATGAAAATCATCCTGATCATGGTATCGGATGCACTTGTATGGATAATCTAGCACATAAAATTAGATTTTATTTATATGAGCAAAAGCTTGCGTTCTTCGATAAACATGAAAAGTCATTGATGAATCTTATTGTTGTTTTAAGTCATATTATTCATAATCAACCAGTAAGATTCCCAACACATAAAAATGATTAATTAAATTTCAGATGAAATCTATGAGCACCCACGTTAAAGAATCATTAAAAATTAATAGTAATAATAACAAAGTAATTACACCAACTGATCAACTTAAAATTAAATTGGACTATATAAATTTAGTTGGTAATTATAGTGATGCTAAACTAAGCATGCATTTTTTTATAGAACTTGGTTTAGCTTTAGATGTTATAATTCCGCAAGCAGAAAGACTACAAATAATCGTTAGTGAATTAACTGAAAGAGCACAAAATGAATATGACAGAATTGCAAGATAAAATAATTACTAAATTCCAAAGCTTTGAGGAAATTGCACATAAAGTAGCTGCTGATGCCGCATTAAATGCTTTGCTAAAAAAATCAAATGATCCAATAGCTGCTGATTATTATGAAAGAATAGCCTTGAGTAATTTTACAGGCCAAAAAACATGGGAAAAAGCTCTTGAAATCATAAAACAAGAATTTACTAAATTATGAAATCCAAGCATCAAAAACGTGTCGAACAATTCATGCATTTGGCAAAACAAAAAGTTCCAAATGCACCTATAAATAAGCCAACACTCATTTTAAGATTTCTTCGAGCTAAGCTTATATTAGAAGAAGCTCTTGAAACTGTTGAAGCTTTAGGATTTGAATTAAATCTTACTAAATTTAATAGTAATTCAAAGCATTTTATATTAAAAGATACAAATAAATTCAATCTTATTGAAACAGTAGATGGTTGTGCTGATCTTAAAGTAGTTGTAACTGGAACACTATCATCTTTTGGTTTAGATGATGAACCAATTCAAGAGTTAGTTGATAATAATAATTTAGCCAAATTCGCACCGGGTAGTTATATAGATAACGCAGGAAAATTAATTAAACCTCCCAATCATCAACCACCAGATATTCAAACTGAAATTGAAAGGCAGATAAATGAGAAGTCTGCTAAAAATATTTTATAAATTATTCACCAAACAGACTGTGCCATTAGTAATTAGTTCATTTATTGATGGCTATACTAATGATATACTACTTAAAGCAATTTCGTGGATAGAAACAAATCCAACAACTAATACATTTTGCAGCGCAGATCGTAAAATTGGTCGACGACAAGAAGTAAGTCGTTATCAAATTTTACCTAAGAACTGGCAATATTATGCTAATGGAAATAATTACAAACCAGCTAATCCAAAGCATGCAAAAATAATTGCAACAAAAATTATTGAAGCTAGATTAATAACATTCAAAAGAATGTATAATCGTCAACCAACATTACGTGAATTCTACTTACTCTGGAATGCGCCAGCGTATATTACTGGATATAAACGAAATATAATAATTCATCCAGCAATTATGCAACGTGCTGAAAGATTTATAAATATATGTCAGTCATTGTAACTACTACAGCAAATCTTATAATGTATCCGCAAACAGAGCATGAATTTATACATTCACTTGGACATACAATTGTTGAACTGCCAAAATTACAACGTGATATATCTAAACCGTGGGCAGATTATACAGAATTTATTATAAATACAATTAAACTAGCTAATTGGTTTCTTGTATTCAATGGTAAAATGGCGACAAATAATTTAATAGAACAAGTTACTATAGCTGTTATGTTAAATAAATCAAAAATAGATATTATTGGCACACATTACCATAGCAATATCTTCTATCTTCCACGAATAAAATATTACACTAATTGGGCTAATTTTGTAGCTCGTAACTTTTTTTAATATGTTATCAAATGCTCAACATAGAAAAGTATCACTTTTTTCTAAAAGATTTGGAATCTCCAACCCATTTTATATCATGGAATTTCTATTACATGATAGCAAGTTGTTTGTCTCGTAAAGTGTGGTATGGAGACAAAGAATTCCCAGTCTTTCCAAATATTTATATTGTATTTGTAGGCGAACCGGCAGTTGGTAAGTCTTTGCCAGCAGTTAAATCAACAGAAATATTGAAATTTCTTATGGAAGTTTATTTGGACAAATCAGGAAATGCAAAATATAGAAGCTTAGTAAATATTTCTCCTGATTCAACAACACTAGAACAATTATTTATTGAATTAGTTAATGCTACTAGAACGGTCGAATATAGTAATGGTGGAAAGAAAGATTTCTATACTCATGCAAGTATGAGTTTTTGCCTTGGCGAAGAAATGGGAACACTTTTTAGAGATAAAAGTAATGACTTGGTTCGTTTTCTAACACAAGGCTATAACTGTGGTAGTTTTAAACGTTCAACAAAAACACAAGGAAAAGATGACATAGCTAATATGTGTATTAATTTCTTAGGCTGTTGCACACCAGAGTGGATACAACAAAATATATCTAATATGATGATTAATGAAGGCTTTACAAGCCGTGTCATATTTATATGGGGTGCAAAACCACGTCATAGAATTGTAAAAATAATTATAGATGATGAGCAAAGAAAATCAATAATAGAATTGAAGAAGCATCTTGTAAACATAGCTAAATTATTTGGTGAAGTTCGTATGTTACCGGATGCGGAAGAATGGTTTACAGACTGGGTATTACATAAGCAAGATACATATCGTATAAATGATGACCCAAAATTGAAATATTATTATGGTCGAAAAAAAGTCCATTTAATAAAGCTTGCTATAGTAAATCATTTTTCTGAAAATACTAGCATGGAATTAAATTTGCAAGATTTTCTTGCTGCCGATAAAGCATTAATAGATATAGAAAAAAATATGCATTTTGCATTGCAAAGTAAACGAATTAACCCTATTGCAGAACATGCTGATAGACTAATGAGTTTATTAGATGTTTGCGGCCCGATGTCATTGAAAATGCTAGTAGTTAAATCATTTGATTGGGCCGATGAACAAACAACAAATCAAGCAGTAGAATATTTTTTT
>Ga0208957_1000200_pt1 | contig 52125 bp, 97 predicted proteins | sample RifOxyA1_FD_184029 | JGI IMG/M metagenome (GOLD analysis project Ga0208957, IMG submission 184029) | Groundwater microbial communities from Rifle, Colorado - Rifle Oxygen_injection A1 (SPAdes) | ecosystem: Environmental > Aquatic > Deep subsurface > Groundwater | place: Rifle, Colorado, United... | reverse complement strand
AAAAATGGAAAACGTCACGGATTGAAAGAATGGTTTTATGAGAACGGAAATCCGAAAGTGAAATCAAATTGGAAAAATGGGGAACGGCACGGATTGACGGAATGGTTTTATGAGGGCGGAAATCTGGAAAGAAGATCAAATTGGAAAAACGGAAGATGGCACGGATTGACGGAATGGTTTTATGAGGGCGGAAATCTGAGGGAAAAATCTAATTGGAAAAATGGAAAACGTCACGGATTGAAAGAATGGTTTTATGAGAATGGAAATCCGAAAGTGAAATCAAATTGGAAAAATGGGGAACGGCACGGATTGACGGAATGGTTTTATAAGAACGGAAATCCGAAAGTGAAATCAAATTGGAAAAATGGGAAACTGCACGGATTGAAAGAATGGTTTTATAAGAACGGAAATCCGAAAGTGAAATCAAATTGGAAAAATGGGGTTAAGATATGAAAATAATCGAAATAAAGGAGTAAATAAAATGAACAAGCAAGATTTATTAAACGAAATAGATAAATTTTATGATAGAGAATATATTTATAAATTCGAACCAGGAGTTATGGAAGATTTAGAAGTAGAGGTTGAAGTTTATGAATTAATAGCTATGTTGTTATGGCGATTATGTGAAGATAAAATAAGGGTACATTACGATTTAAAATCAGATGAGTTATTCAAAAAAGATGATAATTTCAAATTAGAAAGTTTAGATTCTGAATTGAATTTTTTGGAGTATTTGGTTGAAAATAATTATTCTAAAAAAGCGGGGATATTTTTCTTTCTAGGAATAGTTAATCAAATCAAAGAAAAAAAAGAAACAGCTAAAAGATTTTATCAGAAAGCAATCGATAAAATGATTAAATTTGATAGAATTTCAGAAAAATATAAATCTAAATTGAATTATTTAACTAAAAGTAAAATATAAAATATCTTATTTTAGGAAAAGCGGTTAAGGTAAAATATGATTTTATCAGGTAGAATGCCTGTCACAGGAAGCAAAGATAAATCTTCACCTGCCAAAACAAGCCTCATTTAAGATAAAAACAAAACCGGATGCATGGCACATCCGGTTATCTAAGGAAATGAAAAAATGAATAATTTAATAATAGATTATTTTCGAACTCGTTTCAACGATCCGAAAATTTCTTCGAATGGATTTTTTATTTTTGGTTCTTCTTTCGTAATTCTTTTGTAGCATTTTAAGCACATATTGTTACTATTGTTACTATAAATTGCTTCCGAATTAACTTTCTTACCGCAATTTTTACAAATGAAAATCATCAATTATTCCTCTCATAATAATATTTTTTTGTTTTATCTAATAAAACATTTAAAACGCCAATTGCTCCGACAGTCACAATAACCAAAATTGCTGTAATTATGCTCAACCACCACGCAATATTTAAACTAATCATCAATTTCTCGATCATATTTCAACCCCATTTTTCCAATTTGATTTTGGCTAAAACATCTCCTAATTCGGACTCTAATCTTTTTCTTCTGATAGAATTCTCGAATTTGCTTCATTTTCCCACAATCAAATTCCGCTCTAGCATAGCCTGAGACGTCTAGACCTTCTTCTAAACCGATTTTTATCTCCCACATTTGATCAAAATTGAACTCTGGTTTGGCATATAATGAGACGTTTAATCTTTTTTCCAAACCTAGCTTTATCACGACCATTTGTTGCCAACTAAAACATGTTTTTGCATATAATGAGACATTTAATCCTTTTTCTAATCCACATGAAATAAGATTCATTTGTGTCCAATGAAATTCGGGATTAGAATAAACCGAAACGTCTAATTTTTTTCTCAAACCGATTTGAATTATCATTTTTTGCAATTCATCAAATTTCGATTTGTTCATTTTTTTATTTCCTTTTTTTTAATATTTTTAATTCGGACTCTAACTTTTTTCTTCTGATAGAATCCCAGAGATTTTCACGTTGTAACCGTGTGAAAACTGATTGCCTGCTAACGCCTAACTCTCTAGCCGTTATAGACATACGATAATCATTCTTCTTCAATGCGTCTAAAATTTGCCCCACGCTAACAATTTCTGGCTTGCCTACTCTTCTTTTTTCTGTCATCTTTTTTTACTCCTACACAATAAATTGCGTAACTGCAATTATTTTTCCGGCATCATCTCTGATGCAGGTTTTTCCGGTATCCGGAACTAGTAAATCATCCCTGTTTGGACAGGCTGATTTTACAATGCCAGAAACTATATAAAAAATATCGTTTCCAGCCTCTAAAATTTCACTAATGAACATCTCGTTATCAGGGAAACCAGTTACATTTCCGTAACTGGTTTTGAAGCAGGGAATTCCGTTTATATCCCCCGCTTCTTCTTGTGTTGTCTCAACGCGCGCAACCCAAGAAGTTTTCTGATAGCATATAGCCGCGCCATCAGGCATCACCACATTGATATCGTGTGGTGTGCAATTAATTATTGTACTCATCTTTTTACTCCTATTCTTTCTCTCGTTAAAGCGTTCTCAATAATAGCTTTTAACCAAATTTCCGGTTCGGGGATTATTCTTAGATAACTGTCATCTAATTTAATCCCCGCAGTGTATCGGTTTTTGTCAATTTTAGCGGTTTTTATGTCGTGCTTCATATCTTGCACGCCATTTCAACCAAACCAATTTCCATAACCGATTTTAGAGTTATTACCCTGATCATTTTTTCATCGATTTCCTCACTTATTTTTCCGACAAAATTTCCGTCCTCCAGTTTTTCTATTTCCACAATGTATTTTTTACTCATTTCTTACTCCTTTTTTTGATTTGATAGTTAATACTATACCATAATAACTTGACTGTGTAAACTTAATATCTATGGCAATACGTTTTTTTAATAATTTTTCCATTGATTTTTAAATCTGTTTTCTTAAGGTTTCTCTCAACTCATTTGCTTTACACTTTGGACAAGGGAACTTTTTTAGTAATTCTTTTTGCTTTTCTTCAACAACTAAATTAATTTCGTGACCACAAGAAAATTTCTCCATTTTTTTACTCCTCTTTTAAAAATATTTTCGTTTCAAAACCACAGAAAATAAAAATTGAAACCAAAACCACGCAACTGATTTCCAAAAATCGAAACCAAAACCACGCAGACTTTTCTTTTGAAATTTGCAATTTAATAGATATCTTTCTCTGATATACTTTGTATATACAAAATATATACATTAAAATATAAATTAACTATAAAAAACCAGGCTTGAAAAACACGCCTAAACTAACAATCTGATATCAAAGAACATATTTGTATCAACCGAAAACAAAAAATGCGGTACAGGTCAAAATCGGGCTGTGTTATTTTTTAATAGTTGGTTACTTTTTACCTGTATACATAAAATATTGAAATTAAATAACTCGACAACACAAGATTTTTAAAATCAATATTTCGGTATAAATCAGGCTTGTCAATCCGTTGTGCCAACCGTAATTTACACAAACATTAAAAAATCAATATCAAAGAACAAAAAAAAAGCCGGATTACCTCGTTTTGGTATCCGGCTTGCTTGCTAAAATATCGCTTGCTTGCTAACTAATTAAAATATTGATCATTGTTTTGTTTTTAAATCTTGATATTTCATTTTTACACTTCCTTTTTTAAATTCAATCAATAAAATCTCAATCCTCTTTCGTTATTCTTTTAATGTTTTTTAGCTCGCAAAGCTGTGAGCAATGAGAGCTCGTTGAAAGCATTCTACCGCCTGAAATGCCTTCTAGTTCCGCCCACGACAATTCGGTTTGATCTAATTTTCCAAATCTATTTCTGGCATTTTCCAGAATTTCTCTCTTCGTTAGCGAAGAGAGAAATGTTGAGCTGTCTATCGAATATTTTCTGATCATTTTTTACTCCTTTTTATTTAATAAAAGCACGTTTTCTTCTTTGCTCGTTTTTAAAACATAATCTTTTCTTATGTTTTTACCGCTAAAACTAATCAAAATCGGTAAATCTTTTGACTTTATTTCGATTATTTTCATATCTTAACCCCATTTTTCCAATTTGATTTCACTTTCGGATTTCCGCCCTCATAAAACCATTCCGTCAATCCGTGACGTTTTCCATTTTTCCAATTTGATTTCACTGCCGGATTTCCGTTTTCGTGCCAGCTACAAAACTTACCGGATAGGTGAAAATGTATAGTAAGCCAAATGGCATAGCTATTATTTTTATCAATATTGATTTTAGCTAAAACATCATTTATTTCTGCTTCATTTCCAAAATTCTTTTGGAAATAATTGATACCATCGCGGCAGGCTTTCAGTTCCTCTAACTTTTCTATTGTTATTTTCATTTTTTTACTCCTTTTTTTATGTATATATAAATAATATCAAAAATAAAATTATATTACTAAAGGCTTGGTTCTACTTTCACATCAATATTAAATTACTTATCATTTCAGCTTCAAAATCCAAAATATTACTTATCATTTTAATAATTTGTTACTTATCAATCAAATAAAACTTGCGTATCTTTTTGCTCTAAATTATACTTAATTATGTAAATAATTATAACAAGAGAGGAAGTGTTTTTTTTGCGATTAACAATGAGCTTGACAGTAGACAAAGAAGAGAGGAAGGAATATTCGAATTATAGAAAGAAAAATCCAGAAGTGAAAATAAATTGCCTTTTAAAAAGAATTCTATTTGAACAAATTATCAGAGGTCAAAAAAATGGCAAAAACAAGTAAACAAATAGAATATTTTTCCCACGACGTGAAGAGAGGGAAAACTATTTTTATGCTAGAAAAACGCTATGGGAATAATGGATATGCGCTTTGGTTTAAATTATTAGAATTTCTCGGTGGAAAGGATAATCATTTTATTAATTTAAATAACGAGTCTGAATTCTTAACTTTTTGCGATTATGTTAATTTGGAAAAAGATAAAACTTTGGAGATTTTAGAGTTATTAGCAACAACAGAGACGATAGACGCCGAACTGTTTAACTCGAAAATAATTTGGTGTCAAAATTTTGTTGATAGGTTATCAGGGTTATATAAAAAACGTCACGAAGAAATACCTGTCAGACCTATGCCCACCCTATGCCTACCCATAGCCCACCCTATGCCTACCCATAGCCCAGGCATAGCCCACCCATTACTCGACAAAGCAAAGGAAATTAAAGCAAAGGAAATTAAAGAAAATAAAAGTAAAGAAAATGAAAGCAAAAAAAACGAAATAGTATCAACATCTATTTATGACGAGTTTATGAAAACTTGGAATGTTGAAACGTCGGACAGTTTTTCGAAAATAGTTAAATTGTCAAATAGCAGACTAGATAAAATTAGAACTAGATTAAAAGAAGACAAAGATTTTCTCGTTCATTTCAAAATAGCGTGTCAAAAAGCTTCTCAAAATTCTTTTTTGTCCGGAAATAACGAAAGAAATTGGCGACTAAGTTTTGATTTTTTAATAGAAAACGATACTAATTATTTAAAAATATTAGAAGATCGATATACCGGAAAACTTACAAACAAAGAAAAGGAAGAAAAAAAATTTAAGGAGATAATTAATGAACTTGCAAATTGCTGATCACAAAAATAATGATAAATCTGAAATTAAAATGTTGGTATTAAAATTGTTTTCTATGTTTGAGAAAGAAAATCAAATTGTAAGGATGGGGTTGTATACAAACGAATTTGTCAATTTAGGGATAGAAATTGATAACTTAAGAGAATTGATAAACGAAGCTATAAAAAAAAGTAAATTTCTACCATCGTTCGCAGAAATAATAAAACCATACATGGACGAACAAGAAGAAATAAAAGAGTACGAAGAGCAAAAAAGAAAAGAAAACTTTCGTATTGAACAAACGTGGAAATTGATAGAAATAAATGAAGGAAGACGAAAGCTGGATGGTACTATCAACAAAAACTTTGTTGAACCGAAACCGCAAGATAGCGTTTATGTATTTCCGACAGTACCGCCAAAAGAGAAAGTGGAACCAAAAATTGATGAAAGCAAAGTAAAAGAGCTTTGGAAAAAACAATATGAACAAATTGAAGGAAGAAAATATGCTGGAAAATAAGGATAAAATCGTTTTGCATTTATGCGCTTCTGAAATTGGTTCGGATTCGTTGCCTTATCAAAGAGCCGGCTATGATGTCCGGCTAATTACTAAAGAAATTGGAGTGGAGGGCTATCTCCCTCCTGAAAATGTTTATGGTATCATTGCAAATCCGCCATGTACTAATTTTTCTTTTGCCAGAACCAAAGCCAAAATTCCACGAAATTTAAAAGAAGGATTTAGCTTAGTATTAGCGTGTTTAGATATAATGTGGATGTGCCAGTCAAAAATCAAAAACGATCAACAAAGAAAAGCGCCTTTAAAATTTTGGGTATTAGAGAATCCGGACGCAATGTTGCGCTGGTTTTTAGGAAAACCGGCTATGGTTTTTTCTCCTCACGAGTTCGGCGATAGTTATCAGAAAAAAACCGCTTTATGGGGTAATTTTAATGAACCAAAGAAGCTTCCTTTAGATTTAGAAATTGGAAGGATATATAAAACTAATAACAAGACGAAAATACACACAAATTCTCAGCCATTAAAAAAATTTGACAAATTATTAATAAAAGAAATCCATCCAGAATTTTACGGTAAAATGACGCGTCAGGATAGACGGAGTATTTGTTCTGAAAAATTTGCGCAAGCTTTTTTTGAGGCAAACAAATGACAAATAAAAAAGAAACCGTTGTTAGAAGTCATTTTGATATCGAATTAGAAAGAAAACGCTTAGAACGGCTGAGAGAGGTCGATGAAGAAAATTGGAGAATAAAAAACGAAAAATGGGATAAAAAACGAAATATGGTTTATGCAGTCGAGCTGGAAGGAAGATATGCCATCGAGACTGATAAAGAAACCGGCAAAATTTTAATGGCAGCAGTTGTACAGACGTTGCGAGATAACAATTTTAATGGCTGGTGGGATAATAAAATACCAGAAAAAGTTAAAGAGTTTCATAAAGCCGGAGAAATTTATTTCTAGGAGAAAAAAATGAACAAAAAAGAAACTGAACGAGAGTTGATTTTTAAAAAAACTAACGGAAGATGTGCTTACTGCGGTTGTGAGTTAAAAACAGGCTGGCACTTAGATCACGTTATACCCGCTAGACGTGATTTTGATCGAGGAAAACTAAAAAAAATTAACTATAAAAATAAAGAACTCGATTCAGCAGATAATAAATTTGCAGCCTGTCCGAGCTGCAACATTAATAAACACTCAATGCCAATCGAAGAATTTAGATTAACTATCCTCAAATTTGTCGATTCACTGAACGAACGCATTGTTCAATATAAAATCGCAAAAAGATTTGGATTAATTACAGAAACAAATAAAAAAATAGTTTTTTATTTTGAGGAAATTAAAAAATGATAACTGAAAAACAAAGAAAAGAAAGAGAAAAAGGGATTGGCGGTTCGGATTTTGCGGCACTTATTGGGCTTGATCCTTATAAAACTAATCAGGATGTTTGGAATTCAAAAGTTTTTGGAACAAAAAACAAGGTTACTAATCAAGAAAAATGTGATTATGGATCAATTGCAGAAAAATATTTGATTAGTTTATTTAGCCTAGATTTTCCAGAATTTGAGATCGATATCAAAAACACATCATTTAAACATCCAAAGCACGATTTTTTATTAGGGAACCTAGATGCTGTTTTAACGACAAAAAAAACCACTGAAATTAAAGGCGTATTAGAAATAAAAACCGCAACAATAAATAATCCAGCGCAGATGGAAAAATGGAAAAAAGGAATGCCAACAAACTATCTGTGTCAGTGTATCTGGTACCTAATGATCACTGGTTTTGATTTTGCGATATTGAAAGCGCAACTTAAACACATCGTGTCAGAAAACGATTTTTGGCTAGAAACAAGGCATTATAGAGTAAATAAAACGGATGTTTTATCAAGTGTTGATTTTGCAAAAGAGACCGGAATTGAATTTTGGAACGATTACGTTTTGACGAAGATGAAGCCGGCGCTGGTTCTTCCAGCTATTTAAATCAATTAAAAATAGTTTGATATTTGCAAAAAAATCTGCAATAATAAGAACGGAAAGGAAGAAAAAAGTAAAAAATGGATAAAAAAATAGAAATTGAACGCAAACGCCTCATAGAACTACTTGTCATCGAAGAAAAATTTTTGAGACTGGAACGAGGAAGCGTGGAAGATTGGTATTTTTATGAGGATGTGATGTTTGCAGATAATCTGCAAGAGTTAGATGATTTTAGAAAGGAATTAGAGGAAAAAATATGTTAGAGCTAAAAATTAATGAAATTTCTAATTTGCCGGCGGTAACTTTTAATTTTGATGAATTAAAAAGAGAACTAGAGGAAAATTTGGAAAAATATCAGGGATTAATAATCTCTGAGAACGCTATTCAAGAAGGAAAAAACACAAGGGCTAACTTAAATAAGTTAGCCAAAGCTATCAACGATAAGAAAATTGAAATCAAAAGACAGTATACAGAACCGTATACTGTATTCGAAAGTCAAATAAAAGAACTTCTTTCTATGATCGAAAAGCCGATTTTACAAATCGATTCCCAAATAAAGAAATTTGATGAAGATAAAAAAGTTGAGAAAAAACTTGCAATAGAAAGAATATTTTATGCTGAAATTCAAAAATTAGGCGATATTGCGCAAAAAAACATTAAGTTGGAACAAATTTTCGATGAAAGATGGTTAAATTTCGGAGTCAAAATCAAAGAGGCTGAGGAATTAATTAAATTTAAAATTGAAAAGATCGAGAGCGATCTAAAGGCAATTGCCAATTTAGAAACAAATTTCAAAGCGGAATCATTGAACCATTACTTTAAGACTCTCGATTTAGGCAAAGTCTTAGAACATAAAAACAATTTGGAAAATATCCAAAGAGAAAACGAAGCTCAAACAAAAAGAAAGTTGCAGCAACAGCCACAACAGCCACAACAGCCACAACAGCCACAACAGCCACAACAGCCACAGCAAAAATACGATCCAGGAATAGTAAGAGAAGTAAAAATATTACCTACTCCAGAACCGGAAATCCAGAAAATTTTAACAGTTGATTTTAGAGTTAAAGCAACTAAAGAAACGCTACTTTTATTAAAAGGCTTTTTGATTGAACACAAAATCGAATTCGGGAAGGTGGAATAATATGCAAAACGAAATAATTTTAAACGGAATTAAATATGTGAGAGAAAAAGAAAAAGACGGAATGGAATATGTGATCGTTAGAACGCATTCTGCTGGCGTTTTTGCTGGTTTTTTAGAAAGCAGAACCGGTTCTGAAGTGGTAATTAAAAACGCTAGGCGAATTTGGTACTGGGAAGGAGCTGCGTCATTATCTCAGTTAGCGATGGAGGGGACTAAAAAACCTGATCAATGCAAGTTTCCTTGTGTTGTTTTATCTGTTCTTTTACTGGGTGTGATAGAGATTTTGTCAGTTACAGAAATCGCTAAAAAAAGTATAGAAGATGTAGCGATATGGAGATTTTAATAGACAACGGCAACGGCTACGGCGACGGCAACGGCTACGGCGACGGCGACGGCAACGGCTACTGCAACGGCAACGGCTACAGCAACGGCTACGGCGACAGCAACGGCTACGGCGACGGCAACGGCAACGGCTACGGCGACGGCAACGGCAACGGCAACGGCTACAGCAACGGCTACGGCAACGTATAACAAAAAAAGCGAGGAAAAAATATGCAAAAAGTAACAACTAACATCAAGGAATTGGTTGAAAAACCGAAGAAAACATTATCGGATTTTCTAATTAGTGCGCCAATTAAAATCCAGATAGACGAAATGGTCGGAATGAAAGATGGTCAAAGATTTATTGCTTCTATTTTATCGGCATTTTCCTCGAATAAAAAGCTGTTAGGAATTCAGGACAATCTAGATTTTAATACGCTATTGTCTGCTGCTTTTTTGGGCGAATCATTAAAACTGATGCCTGGATCGATGTTTGGGCATTATCATTTTGTTCCCTTCAACAATTCGAAAACAGGACAAAAAGATATTTCTTTTATAATTGGAGTGAGGGGAATTATTCAACTAGCATTGAGAAGCGGTTGCTACAAAAAAATTAACGCAATGGAAGTAAAAAGAGGAGAGCTAATTAGACATGATCCTTTTGCAGAAATTATAGAATTAAAATTTATCGATGACGAAATAGAAAGAGAAAAAAGGGAAACAATAGGCTATTTCGCTAGAATTGAAACAAACGGTTTTTCTAAAGAATTGTTCTGGTCAAAAAGAAAAATGAAAAATTTTGCGGAAAGATATTCAAAATCATTTAAATATTATGGCGGTTTGAAAACTTTCGAAAAATTAGAAGCAACTAATTTTAAAGAAATATCCAATTACTCTGACTCGTATTGGCACTTTGATTTTGACGGTCAGAGCAACAAAACAATGCTAAGGCATATTATTACGCATTGGGGAATAATGACACCTGAATTACAATTTGCATTCGAAAAGGATATTATCGATCTTAATGACACTAATGATTTTCAAAACAGTGAAATAATCGATATTCCTCAAAAAAATATCGAAAAAGCAGAGATTCTAAATGCTGAAACTGGAAATGAAATATTATTCGGGGAGAAATAAACATGGAAATAGTAATAAATAAAAGAGTTGGCGGATTTAGTTTATCTTTTGAGCAAATGGTCGAATATTTAAAGAGAAAAAATGTTGAGTTTTTCATTTACTCTAATCCCCCAAATGAATCTATTCTGAAATATAAAAAATATAATATTGATGAAATTGATAACATCAATCGGGATTTTTTCATAACAACTACTGATCATGGAGATGTAACATGTTATGACGATATAAAAGACGTTTTTTCTGAATACAATATTGATAGAAACGATCTCGATTTAATCGATATAGTCAAAGAAAATAATTGCGCCAATCTGTCTGTAATCGAAATTCCCGATGGTGTTAAATGGAAAATAGAAGAAGACGAGATGGGATCAGAAAGAGTTGTTGAAGAACATAGGAGTTGGGAATAACGAAAATGGAAGAATTAGAAATAAAAGATAATAGATGTCAAATAGTGTTTATCTGCGACGAAAAGACCAACGATTGTGTTTATAGAAGACCTAATAATCATAATAAAAGCTGTTGTTTTTATCATATTGGTGTCTGCGAATCAAAGATTGCAAACGTGAATAGGCTCACGCTCTCGTATGAAAAGCTAGAAAAAGAAATTATTAAAGCAAAGGAGTAAAAAATGATACCTAATTACGATTTAAACAAAGAAAAACAGGAAGCAAAAGAAACCACATCGGAAAATCAAAGGGCTGGATGGTTAGATACCGAAGCGAAAGATTTGACTGTGGTTATCAAAAAAATTAAAGATGTCACTAAAACGGCTGATAAGCCAGCGGTTAGGATTATATTCGAGGTAATATCAGGCGAACACGCTAAGAAAGCATTATCGTGCTGGTATGGGTTGTATGATGGTCATGAATTTATCAAGCTCAAGTTGAAGTTGTTATATGTTGCTACTGGAAATTTTACCAAAATGCCTGGATTAGATGAAATCCAAGTAAATAGAGTTGATTTAAATGAGTTAGTCGGAAAAAAGCTGATCGTTGACTATCTGAGTAACGATAAAAATCAGTATCTTAATTTGCTAAACGAACGCGAATACATCGAAGAAAACCCAATGCCGGAGGAAAACTTTTTTCCGTCATCAAACGAACTTGGTGATATACCGTTTTAATCATATGAATGAAATGCGAGGAAGGGTTGTTTTAGAAACAAGAGTTGGAAAGATAGTTAACTATAGGCATCTTTTTTGCTCTTGGATGGACTTTTGAAATAGCTGATATTTGGGAAGGTAAAAAAGCTAGTGCCATTAATAGTCATCTTTGTTTTGATGGCGGTAAACCGGTAAGTATTTTTTGCCCTGAATGTTCTAAATAGAAAGGATTTATCAATGAAATATCAAGTTGGAATTATTGACAGAACATCAGATGACTACGAATCAATAATGTTGAAGACAACAATATCCATAAGGTCAGATTTTGAATTAGACCTGTTGCTAAATTGCAAAATTTACGAAAAATTTGGTTGTAGATTTGATGAGTATATAGTAAGAAAAATTGTCGAAGAAATTGAAATTATTAAAAATGGAAAAGATCAGGTTTAAAAATGAAATATCAAATTGGGGCGATTAATGATGATGTAGAAACCGGAGAATCAATAATAATTCATATTAAATTAGATACCGAAATGGAGTCGTTTTTAAATGGGCTAACAAACAGAAAGTGGCACGAAACCTTTAAAGATCATATCGTGAAGATCATCGAACAAGAAATTGAGGATTTGAAACGATGAAGATTGAGGAATACAAGAAGCTTATTAATAAGAAAAAAGAGAACAAATATCACAACGTGATATGCGTCATAGATAATATAAGGTTTGATTCCAAAAACGAAGGAGAAAGATATGAAGAATTGAAACTTTTAGAGAAGCTCGGCAAGATAAAAGATTTAAAATTACAATTCCAATTTGTTCTAAGAGAAAAAGATGATTTTTATAGAAAAGAAAGCTATTTTGCTGATTTTTTTTATTACGATAATGAATTGAATAAATTTATCGTCGAGGACTCTAAGCCGTTTAATAAAAGAACAAAAGAATTTTATTTGACGGATATTTTTAAACGCAAATGGAAAATAGTTAAGAAGAAATTTGCTCATCTTAATTACGAATTCAGGATAGTCTGAAATGAATATAAAAGAGATGAAAAGATTTGTTTATTCTAATTATCCTGAATATAGAAGGTCATGGACGCTTGAAAGAATAATGGATCAAAAGTTTTTAAAAATAATAGCAACAAGAAATAAAAGCGAATCGCTTAGACGTTGCGCTTTGCATAATATCCTCGATATCAACTTTTTAAAAAGAAGAGCCGTCAAAGATAAAGATGAAGATTGCCGATGGGCAGCAATTAACAGCTTAGTTATGCAAGACCATCCCTCTTTTCAAGATTTTTTTAAAGATAGAGCTTTAAACGAGGAATATTGGGCAATAAGAAACGAATTGCTGAAAGAAATCGAGGATGAACAGTTTTTAAGGGTTAGATCGACTGAGGATAAAGACGAAAGTTGCAGAAAAACCGCTTTAAGGAGATTGGAGCAAATAAAATGACAGGTAAAGAAATGATTGAAAACGAAAAATTTAAAACATGTCCTATTTGTGGATTAGACGAAATAAGTGTTGATTATAACGGTATATTTATAACTGTTCGTTGCAAACATGATTGTATATCTATTAGCGGTACTTATTCGGATAAGCCGATAATATCCGCAAAAAAAAAATGGAATCAAAGAGTGAATACAAATGATTATAATTTGACAAGAAAGCATTGTCCATTCTGCGGAGAAAAAGTAATAAGAACACAGTCTCATTTAATCAACGATAAACTAATTTACTATGCGTTTTGCATAAATTGTAGGGCAAGCACGAGAAATAGAGAAGTTAATTTATCTACGTTGATAGAAACTGCTTTAAAAGACTGGAATAAAAAATATGACAGATAAAAAATTTTTAAAGCTGACAAGATGGTTCACCGAAAAACTATGGCAAAAAGAACGTTTTGAAATACATTTTCGAAAAAATCAGTTTTTTGTTTATGTTGGAAATTGCTTTTCATTAAGAATCGACATGGATATGACAAGAAATCAGATTAAATATGTAAAAGCAAAAACAGAAGAGTTTTTAAGTGAGAACAAATGAAAAACAAATTTTACAGATTAATAACGATTGTTTTGTTAGTGAGCATTTTTAGCGGACATTGCATATCAAAAACTAGTGCTTTAATTATACTTAGTATTGAGTGTCTTAGTTTTCTGATAAGAACAATAAAAAAATAAGAAAGTGAAATTGTGAAAAATGAATAAATACGAAATTATCGAATATATCCAAGATCAAATAAAACAATTTGGATTCCCGAAAACTAAGAAGTATATGCCATACGATCGATCTATAAGATTTGAGTTTTTCAGGGCTGAGATGAAAAGTTTAATCATAAACGTTGAATACGCTGAAAATGAATTAAATTTTGAAAGAATCAAAACCAAAATCGAGAGTTTGAAACTGAATTATGATTTAATTCCTGATCCAAATAAAGGAAAAAGAATAAAATTCAAAGGATTAGAAAAAAACACTTTTAATACTTTTGTGAAAGGATTTAATTAAGATGAAAGTTGTTGAATATATGACTGAAGGATCATTTGACGATGGTAGAATAGAGAAATCTAAGAATGTAAAAATAGGTTTTCTCCATTGTTTTTTTTGCAAGGAACTGATAGAGATGGCAATTTGAACCCTTGTGCGATAGTAGAAGCTACTGATGGTTTCATTAAAGTTGTATCCACATATGCAATAAGAGTCATGGAAAGGAATGATTAAGATGAACAGGGATAAAATAATTTTGCATTTATGCTGCTCAAAGATTGGATCCGATTCGTTGCCATACCAAAAAGCCGGATATGATGTAAGGTTGATTACTAAGGAAGTTGGAGTTGAAGGGTATATCCCCCCAGAAAATGTTTATGGCATTATAGCTAATCCCCCTTGTACCGAGTTTTCTTTTGCTAAAACAAATTCAAAATATCCAAGAGATTTGAGAAGTGGTATGTCTCTAGTTTCGGAATGTCTGAGAATAATTTGGGAAAGTCAATATGAGTTGCCGACACCACTTGCAAAAAAAACCAATTTGAAATTTTGGTGTTTAGAAAACCCTTTTGGGTTGTTGAGAAGATTTTTAGGGGAACCAAAATTAATTTTCAATCCTTACGAATACGGAGATTTTTATCAAAAAAAAACATGCCTATGGGGATTTTTCAATAACCCTAAGAAAAATATTAATACGAATTATAGCAAGGATTATATCCACACAATTGGGGGCAACGGAAAGCATTTGAAAAAATTTGACAAATTATTAACAAAAGAAATCCATCCAGAATTTTACGGTAAAATGACAAGACAGGACAGACGAAGTATTTGTTCTGAAAAATTTGCCCAAGCATTTTTCGAGGCAAACAAATGAGATACAAAATAGCGGAACATCTGGAATATAAATTAAAAGAGCTCAGTTGCCCGACTTGTAGGTATATATGCACCAGTGGTTTTTGATGATGCAGAAAAACTATTTGATTTTTTATCGAAATGAAAATTCATATAGTGGTGGAAAAGATTAGTTATGATTATGCGACTGTGGCGGAAATCAATCAATATGAAAATGTTGCTTGTTTCGACAGTTAAAAAAATCGGAGGAGTATATGCGTGGGGGCTGTTGGTATGGGCATTTTACAATAGAAGAATTTGAAGTTTTGTAGAGAAAGGAAAAATAGATGAATAACGAAGAATTAAACGTAAAATTAAAGGATAACAAATGCGAGATAGTTTTTAACTGCACTGAGCAAGTAGGATCAAGAGATTGTCTGTATCATTCGAACAAAGGTGTATGCAAGTATATGAACGAATTTAGCGGATTAAAATTGTGTGGGTTTACAAATGCTCACTTTAGTAAGATTGCTTTATATGGATATGGTAAGGCAGGAAGGAATCCAAATGGATACAACAAATATCATAAAAGCAAATTTGATTGAGAATAGTTTTATAAAAAAAGGATAAAAAATATACAGGAAAAATAAATGAGACACAAAATAGCAGAACATCTGGAACATAAATTAAAAGAGCTCAGTTGCCCGACTTGTGAGTATATATGCACCAGGGGTTTCTGCATTGGTTGGTCTGCATCGGATAAATTTTGTGATTCTCTAGCTAAAGATATTGTGAAAATAATTAAGGAGGAGAAATAAATGAATAATCAAGAATTTGAAAAGGTATTAGAAACTAGAATAGAATTAATAAAGAGTACGTTATCAAGAAAAGCGAAGGAATATTCTACTGACGATAGGCTATATAATTTTAAAAGAGCTGCTGAAATAGCAAGAACCACAACAGAGAAGGCACTATTCGGGATGTTTTTAAAACATTTAGTGTCCGTTATTGATATCGTTGAAGGGAAAAGAGACTTTGACGGACAGATTTTGGATGAAAAAATTGGGGATGCGATAAATTATCTTATCTTATTAGAAGCTGTCCTTGTTGAGAAATCAAAGATTATAGATAAAATCATCTAAAGAATTGAGTGAAAGGAGAAATAAATGAATTTTAATGAGATAGAAAGAAAAACTAGAGAATTTGAAGAATTAGCAAAACCGTTAATGGCGTGGATGGAGAAAAATTGCGATGGAATTGCGATAATAAGTACCAGTGATGCAAATTTAATGGCGTCTTTATACCATGTTGAAAATTTATTAAATATAAAACGCCGTCTTGGTTTAAAAAATTACGATTCACTTTTTCCAGATGAGAAAGAAATAAAAGAATGTGATTGTTCAGTCATATCTGCTCAAAGAATTGATAATAATATCCAATATAGCAAAGGTGATCGCAACTTCGAGATAAAAGTTTATTTTTGTAAAACTTGCGGAAAAATTAAAGAAATTATTTTGTTATGAAAACAAAACAGTCAGTTTGAAAGGAGGGAGCATAATTATGAAACTATGCCAATCTCGATCACAAAACAAAGACGGAAACATCTACTCGTTAGAAATTTCTGATCGAGAATTTTTTGAATTATCAATATCAGGTAAAGACATGAGATTTTTTGACGGCGAGGACAATTATTCGATATCAAAAACACTGCTGGAATTATCAAATTTGGCGGAAAGAATAGAAGAGAATGAAAACAAAACAATTAGCTAATTTAATTTTGAGGGAAATTGAATCACTGAGAACCGAAACGCTTGAAGAATCAATTACACACCAACAATATAATTTAATTTTGGCAATTGAGTCTAAAGCAAGAGCTTTGAAGGAGTTGAATTAAATGAACGTTGATTGGAATTATTTTTGGGGTTTTGCACCGCTTTTTACGCTAATATTTTTAGGATTATTTTTAACGTGGGCTTATCTAACTGGAAAAATAGAAATTAAGAAAGCGGAAAGAAATGAATAAAATTTTATGTAAGGATTGCTTTTATTGCGAGCAGGTAGATTATACAGTAATGGGTTTGTGTCGAGATGGAGAGTTTATGTGTTTTGTCGAAAATGAACACTTTATCAATCCATATAATGGAGCATTATCTTGGTTTAACGATCCTTGTCACTCAGGAAGAAGGTTAACTAAACATAATTCGAATTTGGATTGTAAATATTTCAAAAAGAGGGAATAACCGCATATCAAGCTTCCCTTGCTAGATAAAAAACAATTTCTTGAATAGAGAATGTAATATATAATTCTATTATGGATAAAATAGATAAAGAGTTCCTTAAAATAGAAAAAAAATGGTTGAATCTCCAGAAAAATACTAAAAATAATTTGTTTATCTATGATTTTCTATTACCAAGAAATAGCCATAATCCACACTGTGATATATTAATAGATATGTACTTATTTTCCGAACCACCAACTTACAAAACAATACTAAAGCAAAGTTTGACTGATGGTTATTCAACCAAAAAACTTGCTAATAAATATAAAATAAAAACTTCTGTATTAACGGAAATATTAAAAAAACTAACGAATAAAATGAAAAAGGATAAAGTTCTTAATAATTTTATAAAGGATTTTATTTGATAGTTGAATACATCGTTTTACTATGTTTTAATTAGTTTAGCGGTGATCTTTCAAAATGGATTTAAATAAACAATCAGAAATCAGAAATGAAATAAATAATTTAGTTGCTGTCTGGAATTTCAAGAAATTTCAGATTAGAGAATTTATCAGAATAAATGGCGGGTATACTAAAGACGACATCTCTTATTATATGCCTGGTGCAAACTGGATAATTGATCATAGTTTGATTTATGATCAAATGCCATTCGAATTCAAACCACCAATAATTTTAAGAGCTTTATGGAGTTCAAGTTATCAATCAATAATAAATTTAGTCAATGATATGATAAATTTCGAAAAACAGACATATAAGCAAGCACGACAAGTTTCAGATATCGAGTTGAAACATGTTCTTTATTTGAAGAATATAGCTTTTTATGTCTTGCTAAATAAATATAATGTTCCAAGTTTCGAAGCTAAAAAGGTGTTAGCTGGAGATTATAAACGTAAGGAAGTTTTTTAATTTTAATGTTAGACACACTAGAAGATATTGCGTTTGGGATATTTGAAACGTTTTTAGAAATTCTTGATTCGGTTTTTAAAATATTGTCTCTTGTTTTAATAACTGGCTTTATACCAATCTGCATTATCCTAATTTTTTACGAGGTTTTTTTTAGATGAAAATATTATCAACTATAATTCTAATCTGTTTAGGAATTTCTTATTTCTTGCTAAATGATCCTAAAATGTTTGTATCCTGTTTTTGCTTTCTTGTTGCAGAAAAAGCACTTGATCTAGTTGTTTTTGAAAGAAAATCGTTAAGTGATAATAAAAAACAGTATTTTATTTATTCTGTTTTTAACAACAGGAGGCTTTAGCTGAGCGGTTTAGATTTAGAACGAGCTTGGTATCTGCATAAAAACAAATTTTTGAATAAAGATACCGGATATGAAGCAATTGCCAATGGAAATGCTTTGTATAGAGTATATTTTGGGGATGGTTATGCAAAATTTTTAAGAACAGTTACTATAGATGAATTAAAAAAATATCAAAAGTACGGAACAATTTATATTTAATAAATTAAAAAAAATAGAAAAGGGGAGTAAAAATGGGAGATTTAGACTTGAAAGATGCTTGGCGTTTAACAAGTAATGCATTCTTAAATACTGACACAGGAAGACGTGAAGCGATTGCTAACGGAACTGCTCTATATGAATTAGACAGTTACGGTTCTGGAGGAGCTTATTTTATTAGAGCTGTAAATAAGCAAGAATTAAATAAATATAAAAAACATGGAACATTGTACATATAACCAGAGAAGGAGTAAAAATGCCATTACATCTAATGCCGGCAGGTTTAGTAAAATTAAAAGAATATAATTGTCCAGTTTGTGGTAATAATAATTCCAAACAATTCGATATTGAATATGTGCTTGGAATAACACTAAATTGCTGTAATTATTGCGGATATATCTACAGAAAGAACTATTTAGACAATGATTCCTGGATGAATTTTTGTAAAAATTATCATAGAACAAAATTAACAGGAAAATTTACCGAATCTGTTTATCAAAAAGATTTGATTAGATATTCGCTTTTCAGAACATACTTAAAAGACTTCCATTCAAAAAATGTTAGACATTTGGATATTGGAACTGGATTTGGAAAAGCGGTTCAGTTATTCGGCAATAATAGCGTCTGTATTGAACTTGCTGAATATTATTATCAAACCATAAGGCACTATTTTAAAATTGATGCCAGAAGAGATTATAATATTCCTGACACATTATTTGAATTGATAACGATTACTAATCTAGCTTTAATTCCTGATCCTCAAAAACTATTGATTAATTTGAATAAAAAACTTATATCAAATGGCGTTTTGTATATTAACATTCCTTCAATTGATTATCCGTCAGTAGATTTTTTCAAAAACGGATTAGCTCTTGAATACTTTTCATTCTTTAACAATAAATCAATTAAAAACTTACTTAACGAAAGCGGATTTGAGATAGAATTATTTGATAATAAAGGAAAAGATATCAATATTATCTGTAGAAAGAACAATAACCTTAGAAATAAATTCGATAAATTACCAGAAGAAAGTTATACGCAAATGTTGCTTTATATCGAATGCTTAAAAGCAAATATGAAAAAAGATTTAGCAACAATTAGGAAGCTTAGTCCATCACTTCCTGCAGGATGGGTAATAGAAGAGGAAATCAATTTACAGAAGCCGGTTGATATTTCTAGTTTTATGTTAGAAGCTGCGAAAAATGTAGGAGACAACTTCAATGGATGGGCAATATTAGCTTTATTTTATCAACAAAGAGGTAATCTTGAGGAAGCAATAAAATATTTAAAGTTGATGGAAACCAAGATTTGGGGGTTTGATATATTTCTAGCTTCTTATCTGTGTCACTACGATGCTGGAATTTATGATATCGCTATTGATTATATGGAGAAAACTAATTTTATGAAGGGTTTAGCATATGATATTTTAGAAAGATTTGTTTGTTGCGCAATGGAGATAAAATAAAAGTGGAAATAGGTAATAAAATTTTCTCTGCTGATCGTATTGAAAACAAAGATTATTTTGATGATACATTTGTTTTATATGTTTATCAACTAGGATTAGAACAATATTTCCATTTTTATATCGAAATAGAAAATGGAGTTTTTAGAAAAAAAAGCATCGACGCATTTTACTGCGACCTGAGATTTGATGATAATGTTAAACCAAATTTTGATGGATTTGTAATAACGGTGCCAAGAGATACGGTATTTGAATATAAAGATGTAGGGAGGAACAAATGAGCGTTGATTACTATAAAACTTTAGAATAGAGAGGAAAAATGTTGATTTCAAGTTGTTTGATATCATCAATGATAGTAACTAATTACGGACAAACGCTTACAAACGAAGAATTTGCTGTTGCTATGATAATTGAGGTATTAATAGTCCAGTATCTAATTCTATTTATGAATACTTCACAAATTAAATCGAGAAAAGATTTTTATTTTAAACTTATTCCAATATTACCAATATTTTTTAGTCTAAAGGAAAAATATACTGAACTTATAGAATCACTTATATTAAAAGAAAATCAGAAACCTCTAGAATCATCAAATTATGCAAAGAATTCCTTCGATAAAATGTCTGAAAATATTAAAAGAAAAAATGAGGAGAAAAAAGGATGAAAATATATTTTTATACGCTACCAATAAATGAAAGTTTTTATGCAGCTTACGCGGCAAAAGGATTACGAAAAAACGGACATGATCTGTTACCAATTCCGATTGAAAAAACAGAAGATGGAAAGCACTCTATAAATTATCAATTATTAAATAACCCTGAATGGCTTAAATCTCAAAAAGTTGATCTAATTGTTTATCACGGCTTTTCTTTCCTAAATTCTTTGATCCATCAAGGGCTAGACTACTTCTTACCGCAAAAATCCGGTATTCCATACGCTGTTTTCTTCTATGATAATCCATTTAGATATCTATACCACTTGGAGAAAATAAAAAACTATCCACACATATTTTTCTGCTGTGATTCCGAAGTATCTCAGAAAATGAGGGATCACGGTTATAATTGCTACTTTTCGCCTTGCACCTTTGACGCTGATATTCATAAACCAGGTGATATAAATCCTAATCTAGCTTGTGATCTAGCGTTTGCCGGAACATTATTTCATCCCGATCAGATACTATCAAACAGAAAAGGCAAAGATTTTTATGAAATGGGAATTCTGAAATGCCTCGATAATTTACGAGAAACCGGACAATATCTTGATTACGTAGAGTTTATACAAAAATTTGGAATATCATTAAAGAATAAAGAATTTGGGGATTTAGCATTTTGCAATTTAATGAGTCAGAAATGTTGGTTGAGAACAGAAATGTTTGAAGCTTTGAAAGATTTTGAATTAAATGTTTATGGTCTAGGAAAAGATATTCAGTTTCAAAACCCTAAGCATAAAAGCAATAAATATCTAAATCAACATTCGGAGTTGCCGGAACTCTATAGGTCAGCAAAAATAAGTTTATCCATAGAATTATTGCCGGCAAGCGTGCATCAAAGAATATTCGAAATTGCAGGCTGTGGCGGTTTTGCTATCTGTGAAGATAAGTCCGATATGAAATTAGCTGGAATAGAATATCCTGTCTGGAAGAATTTAAACGAATTAAAAGAATTAGTCGGTTATTATTTAGAACATGACCAGGAAAGAAAAGAAATATCCGAAAATGTTCATAAATACGTGTTTGAAAATCATGAGTGCATTATCAGAATGAAACACGATTTGGAAATTATTAATAGCATTTACTTTTAATTATCATGTGCGGAATTATTTTCCTGGGATTATTTTTTGTAGGAATGTTCATCTTATGCGAAATTTTGGAGGATTATTTTACTAATGAAGAATGAAATTCTTTTCTATATTTTCTATTCGATAATGACAATAATTAATATTGGTATATTCATTACGTTTTATCTAATTAAAAACGATAAGCTTGGTAAAATAATCTTAAATCCAAAGAGTCCAGCTCTAAAAGAAATGGTAGATTGCTTTCTTTTGGAACAAAGAAACACTTTGTACATCCAAGCCTTGCATCCTGGAAACCTTGAATTATATCTCGATAATCTTCAATTTTCGGAAAATGCTAGATCAGCTGTAAAGGTGATGGCTGTAAAAGAATTTAATTTAAACAAAAAAGAAGTAAGTGATATTAGGATAAATATTTTTGGAGAAATCGAGGTGTCCGGTAAAATAAACTTATTAGGAAAGCCTAAGTTTATTAATAAGGAGAAAAAGTAAGAATGAAGAAAAAAATATTCGAATTTATAATAGACTATTTGCAAAAAAAACTGAAAAAACAGGCTATTTCCGATCTGTGTTTGAGACAAATTTCGCTAGATGATATTGATTTTACTACACATAGAAGAAAATATAATAAAGATGAGAAAAACGAACATTCATTAGAGTTTATCAAAAATCTATTCATGTCTATTAAAATTTATGGCAAAGCCTTGCCTTTTATATCTACTAACCAACGAGATGGAAAAAATATTTTAATGTCCTCGATAAGCCATATAAATATCTTGAAAAGATTAGGGATTAATTATGCGTATACTTTCGCTTGTGCTTTCACAAAATCTAATGAAGTAACATTGCTAAAGGAGTTGAATAAATAAAATGAGCAGTATATTTGAAAATGATACTAAAGTTCCAAATTTAAACACATTTAGCACGCTGATAGATAGATTGATAATTGAAAGAGTAAAGCTTGCTCAAATAGAAGATAAACAAAATGATTATTTAGAAGATATTTATCTTAATAAAATCAATTTGCAGAATGAAATAATTGAGAAAATAAAAGAAAATCTTCTATTTTTACTAGGTGAAATTTTTATTACTGAAAGATATCGGTATTTTAATGAACAGAGAACCTTTAAGATGGAAGAAAACGAACACGGATTGCTTCACAAAAGCCATAAGGGAGCAATAATTTAATGTCCGATGATATCAAGGTATTAATTAATTCAATAGGCTTATTGACCGAGGCAAATTGGAATACTGGTTTGTGGGATAATAAGAGAAATGAACTGAGAAAAAAGTATGATCGAAGAGACTTTGTTAATAGTGATCCTAAAAAGGTATTGTCTTGGATGATGGATACCGAAAGAGAAAGCCGGAAAAATTGTGAGGAGAGATCAAAACAGAGACTTAAAATTGATGAATCGTTTAAGAACTTAATAGAAAAATACATTAAAAAAGGAGATGTTTAATGATTAGATACGAAAATGATTCCGGTTTTTTCCAAATATCTAAAGAGGAAGATTTGGGTAAAACGAAAATAGAATCAAATATTGAGGTTGATTTAGTAGAACTACTAAAAATATTTGATCTGATTTATAAAGAAGAGAATCTCGAAATAGAGACAATGAAAATATATAAAAGTCTAAATAAAAATAATTTAGTGGAGATAAACGGATGAAAAAATATTATGTTTTAAGGAAAAATGATAAAGACTATTTAGCCGATGAAAAAGGAAATATAGTAAATAATTCTGCTCTTATGTGTGCAATAGATGGGTACTTTGTATTCGCAAAGGAAATCGGCGAGACACTAGTTATAACCGATAACGAAATGAATACAATAGATGAAGTTTCAGGAAAATTTGCAAAGATGAATATTGTTGGAAAAGTTATTGTTCTTCATAACACTTGCAATGGAAGCATCTTATTTGATACCAAGGAAAAGAGAACGATACCGTCGCTGGAAAACTGTGTTTTTTTTGATGAAATAGCAAATGAATATAAAGAATTAGATAATTGTTTTTATTTAGTTATTAATAAGGATAAAAAATCAATGATATTGGATAAAAACTTTAAGGATATGGAAATCAATGAGGCATTCATAAAATCGTCTAATATCATAAATAAATGCATAGCATTAACTAACACAAAAAACATGATAGGTGTCTATAATTTAGAAAAAAGAATATTCATCGAAATAAATAACGAAAAATTTCCTTTTCTTCAAATAATAAGAGGAGTTGGTTCGAGATATCTTTTAGCACAATACGAAGACAATACTTGCTTGATAGATGTTATAAAAAATGAAGTGATGTTTTCTCAAGATGTATTGTCAGCTAATACATTTGATAAAGGAGATGACAGCCCTGTTTCCGTAAAATTCAGAGATGGCAAAAAGGGACTGTATGACATCGACGGAAATTTGTTGTTAGATTTTAGTGAATATGATGAACTATATTCAATTGAATGTGAGGTTAAATAAATATGCGCAAAGATAGCAAGACTTTAACATTACCAGCTCAGATACCTGTTCGGGAACAATTAACGCCGATAGATAGTAAAGAACTAACAAAAATTTTATTAAAAATAGTCGAATTACTACAGGAAATAAAATCAGAACTTAATTTTGGTTCTAGGTTTAAGGGGGATTAACGAGGAGAAATCACATGTCTTTTGCTTATTTTGCTGTTATATTTGTATTGCTTCTTATTCTCGATCTAAGACTAGATAAAATGGATAAACGAATAAAGCAGTTAGAAGATAAATCAAGGAAAAGAGCAATCTTTAATTAACCAGTCTGGCGTAACATCAATTCCTTCAACCATAGAACTTGTTCTTGCTGATTCCGCCAGATATCTTTCGAGTTCTTTATCTGATAACTTAGCCAGATAGGGATTTGTCCATCTAAGGCTTGTTTTATCTTCTCTATCATTGCTTTTCTTTAATTAAAGTTTAATACCCCTAATCCCCATATCAAATCCTTTATCAAATTCTGTTACTCCCTCGTCAACGCCTTTAATAAGCTTTTCGCGTACTTCGTTATCTTTAATTTTGCTAAAAAAACTATTCCACATTTTTAATCCAGAAAAATTTCCTAGTTTTTTCATATTAGATTTTATTAATGAATTTACTTGGATAAAATCATATAAAACGTTAATCATTTTCCAAGCTGCTAATGTTGCTATAGTTCCGAAAGCTCCTTGAAAAATAGCATTGTTGAAAACAATCTCAAATATATTCATTTTTTTATTGCTCCTTTTTTATCAAAATAATTAAATATTAATTCCGCTGATAGATTATGATAAATTCCTTCCTCATCTCTAATCCAACGAGCTGCGCCATCTATAAACGATCTGTTGTCTAAATGAATGAAATTGTTGAATGGATATAATCCTATACCACCAAAACCAGTTTTTTCAGCGAGAAAATATAAATCTAATTGATGAGTATTCGCAATATAAATATCAACAGCCTTTCCCGAATAATGAAAGCTTTTCTCTGCGTGTCCCTTTTGAGCATAACCAACAAGTATTTTTATCGGTTTATTTAGTCTTCGTCTGAATTCGTCCAGTAGCTGAACTAAAAAAAACTCCATCTTATCGCCATAACCTAGAAATTCTTCTTTTTTAAAATATTTTATTTTCTTCCAGTCTGAATCTAACATATAATAATTATCGGTAGTTTGTATATACAACGGATATACTTAATACATCTTTTGTATATACATTCTCGATAATATAGTTATAGAGGTGTTGAAGATGAGAAAAACAATGTTTTTATTTATCGTTTTACTAATGGGTATTCAGTGTTATGCTGAACAATCGATAACGCTATTCACTAAATTTGAAGCAGATACATCAACTGGAATTACCGCTAAAATTGGGGATGAAAGGAATAGCTTTTACTTCACCTACGAAACCGCCCTGCATAAATTAAAATTACCACTCGGAATAGTCCCAAAAGAACAGTCCTATATTCTTGGATTTATGATTAACGGAATAGGCTTTGAACACGAATGTATTCATCTAATTGATAATAGACCTGAAAAAGCTAGACCTGTTAGAAATAGAATTTATGTTGATTTTTGGCTTGAAGACTTCTAAAAATTAGATCATAATTAAATTGTCAAAGATAAGGGGTTATCTTTATTAGGGAATCCGGCTATTTCTAGCCGGATTATTAATTTTTAGCTTAAATAACTTACATGTAAATTATAATACTGAGCTACCCCTGTAAGGTTTGCGCTTGGAGATATTGTTAATCCAGCATTTGGCGTTTGAACTTGAACAAGAATTTTATCTGTACTAGAAGCATTAATTATCAAAGCCTGAACGCCTAATTCACGAGCTCCGCCAGTGAATATTTGAGTTGAATGATGACTTTTGAATGTTTTCACAACTGATGAATCAAAGTTAGTATGCACAATATTAATTACGAACAATGAATCAGCCGAAGAAGTTGCCATCATACTGAAATCGACAACATAATTACCATTTTTTCTGACAGTTACTAAATTATTTGCGCTACTAGTAAACATGTTGTAGTTATCAGAAACTTCTTGATCGTAAATATAATAAGCAGAAGTTCCTGAAAGACCGATACCTGCAGCCTGTGTTCTCAATCTGCAAGAAGGCTTCAAACTATCAATTGGCTGTGAGAATTGAGCGTTTTGGAAATATGCTGTTCCCGAAAAATGAGACACACCTTGAAAATTAGCTTGTCCAATAAAAAAAGTTTGACCACTAAAATACACGTTTTGAAAGAAAGCATTACCGGAGCAATGTAAATCGGTCTGCGCGACCCATGTTCCTTGGCAATAACTAGTTGCACATAAAATCAAATTGTTAATAACAGCAGTTCCTGCGCATTTTATTGTCGATGAGGCATAAAAAGTATCTGCCGTAGCTGTTCCAGCGATATCAACTGTTTGAGAAGGATTAGCATGTCCGAAACCCATTTTTCCGTTAATATCCAAAGTAATATCAGGAGCACCAGAACCAACCGCTATTCTTCCCAAGCCAAGGACAGCCTTTGTTCCATCATAAGATTCTATAAAAAAGCCATCACTAGCACCTGTTCCATACTTTAATTGCAGAACTGATTGACCAGTAGCTGAAACGACCAACCTCAATGCTGATGTTATATTCACCGAACCCAATATATCCAACGTTTCGGAAGGTTCTTTTCCTATGCCCACATATCCTCTATTAGATATCTTTAATCCTGTGGCTGTATTTTGGGAAAACAAAGATAAACCGGCTGTACTATTAGCCATTACGTACGATGTTGATATTGTGCAAATAAAACCTGTGCGCCAATAAGCTGAACCAGTACCCAAATCAAACTGTGCATTAGCCAAAACACCCTCAGAGTGGGGAACGATGTTCCCTTCTGCCCAAGCATCATTTCCCAAAACGTCTGCCGCCCTTGCTGTTGTTGAAGCCTGTAAATTTGTCCATGTTTTTGTTGCCATTGCTACACCTCCTTGAGTTTAAAACTAGTTACGAAATCAACTAAGTTTATCGATATTCCTGTAATATAAAAATCAGTACCATTAATAAATATTCCGCCTTTTTCATCACTCCACAAACCGTAATCCCATAAGAAATTATCCCAAGTAGAACCATCCCCACCAATTTTACCTTTATGTGTTACAGTTACACGATCTTTTAAATCAAGATTAGGCGCTATGAATTTAGTTGTAATCTGTAATTCTTTTTTAGGATTAACAAAATAAAGAAGCAGATCGGAACAAATTGATCCAGCTGTTGCATTGCTAACAAAATATGAAGAAAATTCAAATGTTCTTTGACCATACTTCCAACTGCTTGAATTATCACCTATATTCCACGATTCCTGCGTGTGAACAGTTGTATCATTTGGTAATGTACAAACAAATTTATTATAAACCTTTGATATTCCCTGATCATAACCGTCTATTGATTCTATATTCACATTTTTAGCACCATCGCCATTGAAATTATAAATAGCTGTTGAAGTGATATTTCGATCAATGAATAAAATATTCCCTGATTTATTAACATAAAAAACATAATTTTCCGCTATTGCCAAATCGGACATTAGATCAAAAGCCGATTTTCCATCTAGTGATGTTGTCGTGTCTATCGTGTAGGTTCTGCCGGTAGTAGTTAATAGCCAGGCGTTAACACTGAAAAAAGGGCTTAGAACCGCATTTCCGAAACTATCCTGATAATCTCTTATGGTTTGGATTATCTGCTTACTAGTCAAAGAAATTCCAACCACCGACGGAGCTACGTTTGCAGCAGCAAAGTCTTGCAATGCATATTGAATGCTATTGACTGAAACCTGCGTTTCTTCCATTCCATCAACTATCTGATCAGAAAACATTCCGTAGAATATTGTTTTATCAGTTGGGTATTCCGTACCAGTTTCATCCTTTAAACCTGTTGATATTTTCACTAATGTCTTATATCGAGTTAGTTTGCCAGCAAAAATAGAACCAGGAAAAATTTCCGAAGCAAATTGTTTGTCTTCATTTCTAAACACTAAATCGGCACTTCCAATGTTAAAAACAAAAGGTTGTATTGTGTCCATCTCAAAATTGATCGTTGGATATTGAAGTACTAACTTAGAAACATCATACCAATTGGATTCATAACCTATCCCTTCTCGTCTTCGTATTTCTACTTTTCGAAAAGGTCTCAAAACTGGTTCTAATTGTAATGATCCAATCGATGTTGCCATAATTAAATCGGTATCTCCGATAATGAAATATTGCCGGAATAACCATTCGCCATAATGTTATCACTTAGATTGAAATCGAAATCATTTGTCCATATAACGGCTTTATTAAAACCATCCCAATAAGCCGTGTAGGTTTGTGGAAACGGACAGAAAATAAAGTTTTTGTTTTCCACCCAGATAGCCGATAAAGAACTCACGGTTGCCGATGAAGCAAAATTTACTCCAAAATTGGCTTCAAATTTCTGATTAGTTCTAATCATTATTCTTCCACCGTCTATCATTTCTCTTACTGAACCGATGTTTCTTCTAACAACTTTGTATTGGCTGGAAGGTGGATTTGTATCAAAGGTAATCTTTCTACCCTTAGAAACAACTATTTCACCAAGTTTTTTTTCTGCGTCAGTTGTAAATGTTGACCAACAGTTAATATCTATCGAGGTCACAGCCTGAGTTGCAAACTCGTAACAAGTATTTGAATTAGCGTTTGCCGTAACACTAACACCAGGATTGAATTGATTAGTTGGATTAGAATTATAAATGATATTGAAACCTTTAAAATTATGATTTTGAAGCAAAACGCAAGAAATATTTGTGCTACTAGCAAACAATATTGAAATAGTTGCTGTGTTAACATCTGAATTCTCACCGCTACTTTGCCACACAATTGATTCATCACGATCGTAGAGATTAGAAGCAGTACCGGAATTAGAACTAAAATATAATTGTGTAATTGTATTTACTAAATTTGGTTCATAAAAAACGAATCTGTTCATATGCTTATCGTCTGCCTCCTCCGCTTTAATGCCGTTAATTCTTCATCTATTATTTTAGCGAAAGCCTGAGCGTCTGACCGTTTACCCATAAAAGCACCAACATTGATATTTACTGAAAACTGTTCATTGCTCTTGTTTAATGGTGTTACCGTAACTCTCTCCGCACCAGCTTCCCCTGCGACTACATTTCCAGTTAATCTTGTCGGTTTATTAACGATGAAAGAACCACCAGCCGCCAATTTCTGAACGTCAGTAAGGCTGCTTTCAGCACGCAAATAATTAATTGATCCTGGTTGATAAAAACTCATCAAACTAGAATAAGCATCTATCAAGGATTGCTTTGTTCCTTTTCCTAATTCATATTCTAATTTTGCAATAGCAACAGCGTCCTCTAATGCCTTTTCTTGTGTGTTTAGTTTTTCTTTTGCTGCCTTATTCTCTTCTTCTATTCTCTTCTCTTCCGCTTTCTTGGCTTCCTCCGCTGCCTTTTTCTTTTTTTCTAATACCTCTTTGTCGAGTTCCGCAATATCTTCACCTAATTTAAGATTTTCGGTAACTCTTTCCAAGTTGGATATTTGATTATCGGATATTTTTCTTGTAGTCTCTTCTATAAATTTATTTACACCCTCTAATTTTCCAGTTTCTTCCATTCCCATTACTGCCTGATCAATGTAAGATTGTCCGTGACCGACACTTTTCCAATAACCAACATTAGCATTAATTTTATCCTCTAATCTTTTCTTTTCACTTTTTGCTTCTTCTAAAGCTTTAACATCAACGTTAAATATTTCATCGTTCTTTGTTTGAATTTTTGTCATAACATCTTTCATGGCTTGTAGGACAGTTTTCTGTTCACTCATTGGTATTTCTAACGCTGATTTTAAAGAATCAGGAATCACTCCCTCAGCACCTAATTGATCTTTAATCTTTTCTAAAAGATCAACTTGACTTTCTAACCTAGTTTTTTCTTTCCCTATACCTGAAACAGCGTCTTTGGTGTTTTTAACCATTTCTTCGAATGCTTCCTCTGCGTATTCGGCTGTTGTTTTAACAGGAGAACTCCCAAAAATTCCGGTCAGTATTGAGGTTATACCTGTAGCAATAACTCCCCCAAACATTCCTGAAACAAAACTTCCAACACCTGATCCTAAAATTCCTTGTAATGATGTTTTTATCTGACCCGCTGCGCCATCTTCCGATTCAATAGCTGTTTTAACCATTGATTGCATAGCACCGTTAAAATCAGTTGCAAACTGAAACCCTAAATCTAAAAGCCCATCATTTTGTTTTTTCGCACCTTCTAGTTGCTCAATCCATTGATCACCTTCGGCTTTTGATCTATCCCTCAAATATTCCTCGTAATTTTTTTCTCTATTGTCAGTTGATTCTTGTTCGGCTTTCTCAACCTGTTCTAGCCAGCCTTCAGTTTCCGAAAAACTTTTCTCTCTGGCTATAGATTCAGCATCATATTTTTCTTTTAAAATATTTGCTGTTTTTTCCTTCTTATCCTTCTCAATTTTATCTTTCTTTTCCTGATCATCTTTTAGTATCTTTGTTTCGCCTTCTATGAATTTCTTTAAATCAGCTAATCTAGCAGCCATTGATTTAAGATTATCTAATTCTTGTTTTGATAACTGTTTTTTAAAATAATCAGTAACCCTAAACTGAACTCCGTTAACCGCTTCCGAAAATCCATCTGCTAGTTTTTTTTCATCCTCATATTTTTTTGTTAATGCAGCTAGTTCTTCGGTATGTCTTTTTAAATTGTTTTCAACGCTTTTCTTAGCACTATCATCTAATAATTTTTCAGTTTTTTTTGTACTTTTATCAATAGCGTCTTCTTCATCTGTTAATAATTTATTTAATAGAATTAATGCTCTTTTTAATGCTGGTTCTAATTTTGATGTTAATTCTAAAGCCGATGCTGCAATATTATTTTTTACCTGTGTCCATAAACCATTTAAAGTTTCCTGTTGGTTTTTAAAAGCTTTTTCTGTCGATCCGGCTGAATCCGAAACAAATTTCATCGCATCGTCTACACCTCTAAACTCGTCTTGGCTTAGAGATAAAACAGCATTAACAGCTTCAATCCTCCCAAACAACTTACTTAGTTGCTCTTCATTTCCGTGAGTAGCCGACAATACTTCTTTTAGAACGGTAACTAACCCCCTAGACTTAACTGCATTTGCGCTAAATTCGAATCCCAGCTTATTTGCTATTACTTTTGCTTCATCTGTTGGTGCGATTAAAGAGGACATTGCAGCTCTTAAACTATGAACAGCAATCGAAGTATCAACACCTTTGACAGTTAGATTAGCCGTCATACCTAATAACTCTTCTATTGGAACTCCTAACTGTGCAGCAATTGGAGTAGCAAAACCCATAGCATCCGCTAGTTCTTTTACCGTTGTCGTTCCTTTGACCTGTGCAGCAAATAAGGCATCGCTAATCGCTAATGCATCACTAGCTGGTTTTCCGTATGAATTTAAAATGGTGGTTAAACCGCTTACCGCTGTTTGCGTATCGGTTACACCTGCGGTTGCTAGTCTGGAAGCCGTCTCGATAAAACCTAATGAATCTTTCATCGGAACGCCTGCGGAAATAGCTTCGTATAGCGCATTTGCTAAATCCTGAACATTTCCAGTTGGTAGACTTCTGGACATCTCCAGTAAGCCATCGGTTAGATTATCAACCTCTTCCCTAGAAGAACCGTATAAATTGCCAACATCAACCATCTTGGTTTGCAGGTCTGCATATTTAGAAATATTTTCTTTTACGGCGTTAAACAGGGTATCAAAGGCAAGCTTTAAATCAGTTAGTGTAAGTACAAAACGGTTTTTAATAAAGTCAGAAGTACCCTTCATGGCATTCTGAAACAAACCAATATTTCTTTCGGCTTCTTTAGTATTAGCAGTAATATCTACCCGAACTTTTGGATCACCCATTATTTTTCGTATTTTTTATAATTTTGATCATAAAATTTATCAATATATTCCTGGTTGGTTGACGCTTTCGCAACGGCTTTTGCTACTGTATCCCGAACTGAATTAGTAACGACGTTCTTATTTTTTGATATCTTCAAATAGTATTTAATTGTTTGATAAAAACTATGCAAAATTACATAAATTAATAAGATCAAAAAAGTCTTCAAATTAATTAAATCTAATGTTGCTAAGAAAAACCAAATTCCAAAGAAATAAAATAGTGTCTGTAACATAAAAAACCTCTCTTTTTTTACTTGTTTTTAAATAACTAAAGTTCCAGTTGAATTAACGACCTGAACATTTACTTGATAACCAGCGTTTGATCCGTAGTTAGCAACGAATTTTATAGGCAGTGTTAATTGACCAGTTCCAGCAACTTCTGGATGTGATCCGGTGTAATAGCATTCAGGAAAATTGAAACTGATAGAATGGACAGTTCCGCTTGTAGTTAAATCGCCTAATAAATTTACTTGAATAGCAACCGAGGTATTATTAACGAAATTGTCATAAGCACCATGGCTATCAAATGTTAAATCAAATGATCCGGAGATATCCTTAACGCCATACTGAAAGTCTTTAACCGTATTTGTCCCGCTCAACTCTCTGCTTTCTTTAACGTTATTGTTGATTGTAAAATTGATATTTTTGGCTACAGTTACAGAAACAACAGTGATTGTAGCCCCAAGTTTGATGGTTACTTTTCTACCAACAATTGGATTAACTTGAGTTAGCGAAACAGCACACATGGTATTTGCAATTAATGATCCGTGATCAGAAAATTTTAAGTTGATAGTTTCTTTAGCGACATCGTTAGTATTAGCGCAGTTCAATGAATAGCTATCAACAATTCCATTCCACCAAATACGGCTAGTTCCAGTTTGTCCGCCCAGATTTGTTGTGAATTGAAGACGCATTACTTTTCCGCCAGCTTCTAATACTTCGTCAGATTCGGAAAATGTATGTGTAAAAGTTCCGCTTCCAATACTTGCCGTTGTTACTGATCCGCCAATAATATATTTATAAAGTGCTATTCCGTTTTCTGTATCAATATTTTTTGTAAACGAACCTGTTGCATTAATATCCCCGAACATCATGCGCTTTTTTGCCCGCCCTTGAATTCCAACCTCATCAAGTTGAGAAATACTTTGATCCCTATTAAACTTGAAATTATCTACATAAACAAATTCCACTGGATCAGTTGTAACTAAAGATGTGCTAGTTAATTCTTTGAACCCTAATGAACTTTTAAACCCTGTTAATATTGTCATTGTCGTTTACCTCCTCGTTTCTTTTTATTTTTCTTGGTTTTTCTTCCTCAACTACTTTTTTAACACGTTCAAACTTACCTGTACTTAATAAAAGATTTTCTTTTTCTTCGCTTAAATTATCAAAAATCTGATAACTATCAGCAGTTATATTAACATTTTGCTGATTTATTATTGCGAATGTTTCCTTGTTCTTATATTTATAAACTATGGTCATATTTCGCTCCTTTCTTATTTTTTTATGCTGCTATTTTATTAACATCCAAACTAAATGGGGATTCACAAATGCCGTGACCTGTTTTGTTAACAACAATTACTCCAAAATTCTGATAAGAATAAACTATAAAACGCTCAAGCCATCGGGATGAGAAATCCATATTCGAAGAAACACAGACTAGTTTCCCTGTATATTTGTCAATAAGTCTTAAGTTTTGGAGAAACTCTTTTTTAGGATGATCTTCCGCACCATAATAATTGCCATCAAAATCCCAGCAATAATCAAAAGCATATAAAATTACATTCTTTGCACCAAAAATTTGCGAAGCAACAACGACGAGTGAGTTTCCGACATTTGAAGCTGCAGGAATAACTTGATAATAATCAACTATCTTCCCGAAATAATGATGCGTATTTATATTGTCTTTATTTAAGTACCAAGCTATTTTGTTTAAATTATCGCAATCAGCCCACCTTTGAATATAATGAGGAGCTGCGTAAACATTAGAAACCAATATACAATTTTTTATATATTTATCTTCGATGCCATCAATCCATTTTCTTTCTATCGATCCGTCAGTACAAATAACAAAATCGGGAGCTATACCGTTATTAACTAAAGCTCTAAAAGCCTTATCAACACATCCGATTTTTACTTTTCCAAATAAATTACTATTCTTGAATTCTTCGATATTTTTTAAAAAACTACTGCCATAACTGAATAAAACTACAGTCTCATCTTTGTAAATGTTTAGAAAATCGGTTAATTGCGTTTTTATAAAAGGCTTATTCTTCTCGCAATTAGCAATCCAAAGCGGTTTCCATTTATTAAATGCCGTTAGACTGTGTTTGTTGACTTCGTTGATATCCATTTCCATATATTTAAAACCCTCTCTCTTTGATTTTTATATATAACTAACCGTATTAAGCGTTATAAGACCATTTTTCTGTAGAACCCCATTTTTACCCTCAATGATATTTCCAAATTCAACAGATTCGATATTTACTAGCGCAAAAGTTCCCGAAATTGTATCATCTGATCTAATTGCCGCCTCCACATTACTAACTAAAGTTCTCATTGATTGATAAGCTGCTGTATAACTAGCAAAATTATTGATATGACAACCAATGTTGAAAGTACAATTAATTATTGGTCTATCATTTGCACCCAAACCAAGTTCAACTCTTTCCTCTGTTTTTGACATTAGATCAACTGATATTGCAGGGAACTTGTTCCCGAACACCTTATAATCATCCGGTCTGAAATCTAAAATTGTTGAAACTGAATGATACAGATTTGTATCGATAGTAGTTGAGTTAGCTCTCAAGAATTTTACTATTGCAGTTGTAGCTGAGTTGTAATCAAACGTTGTTCCCACTATTTACTTCCTCCAGCTTCTCTCTATGTATTCAGCAATAGTATTTACGATCATATTTATGCTCTTGTTAGATATCCACATAAAACGACGTTCAGGCATAGTAACCTCTTTTTTACTTGACCATTTATCACCGATTTTGAATCTTAGAAATGGTTTGTTTTTAGCTCTAATAACTCCGCCAAAATTATGAATGGAAGCGTATTCTGTTTTGCTAACAATCGAAGCTTGAGTATTAGTGCTTTCCTGAAATAGTTCGCCTTTTAGAAAGCCTTTATCTGTTAATGTTTTCCCGCCCTGCATTCCAGCTCTAATTGATTTTTTCCACTTTTTGTTTTCATCACCTTTTTCATCCTCGAAATGTTCGTGGATATCTTTCATCATTAAATTAGAAATATCTTCCATAACTGGCTTTGTGTTCTTAAGAGAACTCATTAAGCTGTCTAAAGCCCTATCCAATTCTTTACTTTCAATTTTGATAGTAATCAACTGTCAGACTCCTTGTCATTATCAATATCGTCTTGGCGTGTTGGACTAACCCGCCAAGACAAAGGATCACCAACATCAAAAGTTGGAACATAATTTCTGGTTGATATGAAATATCTATTTGTTACTGATTTTTCCGTAATGGTGCTTCCAGTATCATCTATGAGTTCCGCTCTTCCTTCTCTTAAATCATTAAGCCAAGCTAAAGCCATGTCGTAACGCTCTTTGATATTTGTATTCTCTTGGATTCCACCATCCCGATTGAAAAGTAAGCGGTAAACATCGAAGGTTACTAAGTCTTCAACAATTCCGGTTACCATAGCCGACGCCGTTAATGGAACGGTATATCTTTTGGATAGATAACTTTCAATTAATCTTTCTTTCCTGGAAATCATCGTTACTAGAGTTGCTGTTGAAATAACGCTAGAAGACAAGCCCATAAACAAATGGGATTGAACACCAGTAGAAGGAAGCCAGCTTAATGTTGTACAATAAGTTCCCATTCTTATTTAACCTTTACTTTTTCCATTTTTTCCAATTCATCGATTCTTTTGTTAAATCCAAATAGACTTGCCGCTTTAATGGCATCTAAATTGTTATCATTGTTACTAGTTGCTTCAATTACACGCTCTTTAAATTTCTTCTTACTTTTGAAGTATTTCAAAAGCTCTGTTCTACCATATTCTATTTGTTGATCAAGTGTCCGCATTGCTTTAATATTTTTATCAAAAATCGCTTCGGCTTCTTTCTGATTAACTAATTCTTCTGCATCTTTGGTCTCTAACTCATAAATATGTCCGTGTTCCAACCTGCCGTATTTATCAGTTCGCTTATAGCCAATCATTTTAATTTTCATACGTTCCTCATCTCTCTCTTTTGTTTTGATTTTTCATAAAAAAATTATCTCTCTTTTAGCGGTGTTGTGGGGTATCCCACGGCTGGAAAGAGAGTAAACCAGCCGTAGAATATTAACTGTGTGCTGAACCGATTAGATATCCAGATAAAGTCATTACTGGCTTCACCTGGTACATCCAGTTCATTTCGATGATATCGCCTTTTAGTTGTGGTGCACGATATCTTGTTTCTTCCGGTATAGCATCCCCATAAAAACCGGAGAATGTAATACCTAAGTTAGCAGTTCTGATTTTTGGATTAGAATCATTGTATGTAAGCACAAATGCGTTATCAAAAACAAAATTTGTAGTCGCCGACGTTCCCATCGCCAAAGTCTGACGGACAACTTCATTTACAACGAAATTTTTAATACCAATTAATCCAGCAAATAAGTCTTCCGTGATAACTCCTCTTTCTGACCATTTAATACGGTCAAGAACATCGCTATGGTTTTTCAAGACTGAATGGAATGTATTGTATCCACAAAGTGCGTTATTAGCTTTTTTGCCACTTGATTTCAGAATTGTTTTGATACCATCTGCAATATCAACAAGCGGATCACTTGTTAGCGTGTCGTAATCCCAGGCGTTTGAGGTCAAAATCTGTTTATTAGTTGCAATTGCTGTTACTGTGAAGAAACTTTTTGCTAGATCAATTTCACGATCTAATAACAATACGTTCATTATTTCTTCAACAGCGTCAACTTCTGGATTAACAGAAGGATCAGCGTTTCCACGTTCAAGGTCAGTAATTAATTGTTTCTGTGCGTGATTACGCAATGTATAAGAAGCTGTTGATAATGCTTTTGCATTCATCATGTTCGCTTCTGTTCTATCTGCTCTGATGGTTGAACCTTCTCTAAAAGCTTCTGTTGTATCGTATATGAAGTATTTGTCAGTAATTTTACTTACTTTTTTAATCGGTGCTAATACACTAATAGCATTATAAACCGAAGTATCCTGGAAAAGTTTTATGCTGAGATCGGGTAATGCACTTGGTATATGTCTATCGCTCATTTTAATTCACCTCCTAATTATCTTAATGATAAGAATGTTTGATTTACGAAAATCGTTACTTCTTCGCCGTCTGCTGTTGCTGCTTCTAATGACCAACCCATTGAAAAAGCTGTACCTGTAGTAATTGCAATAACTTTTCCAGTGTTTGTTTGATAAGTTAACGCGATGCCTGATGTAAATGCTGCTCCGGCTATTGCTCTTGTCGGACCGAAAACACAAACATTTACATCTTGTGCTGAACCTGAAAGAGGTAAGCTTGTTTGAATGCCAAACATAAATGCTGGCGAAGTGTTTGCTGTGCCAGTTCCTGCGTCTACGGTATTGGATGCATATAATTGCACGCCTCTGTAACGTGTAGCTGTTAAGTCTGCGCCAGTATTGAAGCCTAAAACTACTGATGCTTGATGAGAATACGGAATTTTTACGCCCATTTTAATTCAACTCCTTACTTTTTATTAACGAATTTAGATGCTTTAGGATCATTAGCCATTGCTGAGATGACCTGCTTGAATTGAGAAACGCTTAAATCTTCCTGTCTTCCAATATTTTGAAAACCTAATTTCTTAGAAAAAGCCAAAACGGCGGTATTGTAATCAAAATTTACGGAATCAGAAGATTCGCGATTTAACAAGCCACGATCGGGCAATTTAGAAAGAAAATCTTTTAATATTTCAAAATTAGTTGATTTTTTAATTACATCAAATTCCGAATAAGAAAATTCAATTTCGGAAAAATCATTTGCCGAAGAAAGCAATGTTTCAACGATATTCTTTTCCGCAGAATAGATTTTGTTTTCCTTAATTAGATTAGAAGTGAATTCTTTGATTTTCGCTTCTTTTTCTTTCTTTTTTTCATCTACATAATTAAGCATAAATTGCTTATATTCAGACTCCGTTTTCTTGAATTCTGATAATGTTTTAAGAACCTCCTCAGGATTCTTTGAGAATTTATTTACAATCTCTTTAATTTCTTCATTTTCTGATTTTCGAACAGGTTGTTCAGCTTTTTTAAACTCTTCTTTTTTAAACTCTTCTTTTTTAAACTCTTGAGTTTCATCTTTAGATTCAACTTCTTTTTTTTCTGGTAACATTTCTTTATCCTCCTTTATATCTGAAAATTTTATTGAAATATAATCTTGTTCGCCTTCGAAGGCTGAACCATAGATTGCTTTTCCTAATTCATTTAATTCCTGAATATCCGATAGGTTTACAGCAGGCATTGTGTCTCCCAATAGGGCAACGGCTTTCAATACTTTCCCTACTTTTTCACCAGCAGAATTAACAAAGTTTTCATACATCTCAATTGATCTATTTTTTAATCCGTTTAAGTTGATAAATTTTGCTACAGGTTCGGCTACATCAACAAAGTCACAAACGAGCTTTCCGCTAACTTTTCGAAGGTTCTCAAACCACCCAATTGCAGGAGCTCCGTCTTTCATCTTATGACCGATTTTTATTGGTAATTTAAAATTAGGATTTTCTTTTTTTAATCCAGAAAAATTATTTATAATTTCGTCAATATCTTGTTCGGAGTATTCTTTTCCGTTGTGGAAACCAGCTTTAAAGAGTTCCACGCCACATATTTTATAAAGTTTTGGTTTCTTCATTTTTGGCAATTCTTTATTTTCTTTTTTAGAATCCTCTTCTGATTCATCTAATTCAAAAGAGTATTCAAATTCTTGATTAAATGCTTTATTAATAGGCACTAGTCGACCTCCATTAATTTAGATTAATATTTTTTTAGGAAAATTTTTTTAGGTTAAAAAACAGTAAAAGATTTTTACTATTTTTATTATCGGTATTTGAATTTAGAATTCAGTTATGGGATGACAATTCTCACAGCCATCCCAATTTAACTCTTCAATATTTTTAGGGTTTATAGCATCCACGTAAGATTCAAAATAGAAACTAGTTTTCTCGCAATTATCGCAATATATCCATTTCATATTTTATTGATATCAATATCCAATATATCACTAGCAGAAAACAAGGAAATTTCATGTGTTTTTCTATCCTTTAAACAAACGCATATATTATAGTTAGTTAATGGTTCTTCTCTGCGCTGAACGAGTGGTAGCCATATAAATTCATCTATTAACTCTTTATCAAGAAGACCTTTGCTTTCCAGCTCTTCAAATATTCTATTTTTGTACTTATCAAAAAGTTCACTCATTTTATTTTCCTCAAAATACCGCTGACAACAGCAGTTTTGTATTTATGATTGTACTCTGTTTTTAGATCAAGAATTTCCATATCGCATTTAAAACCGGAATAAGAAAATTCCTTAAATTCTTTAGCAATATACCGAAAAGTATTTTCATTCCATAACGAATTTGTTTCTAAATCCTGAAATGCACCTCTGCCATCTGTTGACTCTGATTTGAAGATAAATAAACCTCCTGGCTTTAATACTCTATTAATTTCTTCTATTATTCTGACTCGTGCTTCGTTTTTGACGTATTCAAGAAAAAAATCAGCGTTAACAATATCAAAACTATTATTAGATTCTGGAATCCCATAGTTAAGATCATGCTTTTTATTGTAGCCGAAATCTTTAATATCAATTTGCTCATACTCCTCTTTTTTTATTTCACCACAGCCAAGATCAAGCCGTTTTAGTTTTGCATCGGTTATCTGTAAATCATCAATTAAATCGACCTTTCTATTATTTAACTCATTTTTCACGAAGCTAAAACTATCAATAACAGCATTTTTATTTATTTTATGATTATATTCCTCTATATTTTTCCAGAAGTCATTCAATCTTTTAGCTAAATTTATAAGTTCATCATCTTTTAATTTTGATAACTTATCTGTTTTTCCAATATCTTCAAATTTATCAAAAATAATTACTTCTTTTTCCTTTGAAAAGTTAACGGTTTGCTCATCCCAGATATCGCCCTTATTTTCTAATAACCATTTTTTTATTGTGTTAAATGTATATTTTGATTTATCGAATAGAATCTGATAAATTTTATAATTATTTTCGCCATCAACTAATCCCGAGGAAACATAAATTCCTGGATTTACTTCAAAATAGCTTATTCCAATGGTGCCAGGTTTAAACAATTTAATATCATTAATTTGAGCACGAATGTACATGTCGTAGGCATCTGTAAATAATTTCATTTTTTAACGTTGTTCCTTTCTTTTTAAATACTAATTCCGTCTCCAAATAATTGATTTGATATATTTTTATTAAGATATAATTCTTTTCTGAATCTCCTTGAATTTAAAAGCTGATGTAATACTTTAAGAAAATCTTTTAGTCTGACAAATGTATTCAAATCCATAAGCGTAAAATTAATAGTATTAGTATATTTTAAAAACCATACACTATGACCTGCAATAGTATCTAATTCTAAAGTCATATATCCCACTCGTTCAGCAACAAAAATAGTCAATGCTGGATTAACTTTTTCTAATTCAGCTTTAATCGCATAATAAGGTTCTTTCCCATTTAATAAGAGTTTACATTTATTATCAGTGTTAAATTTATAAGGAGTATATTCTCCTTCAACCGTGCAGTTTAAACTCAGTTTTATTCTATTAAAAATTAAATAATATATTTTCCAAAAAATATTTATAATCATTGATTTAAACACCTTTTCTGATCATTATTCCTTTCTGAATTTTATTTCTAAAATAGGTTTGTTTTCTCTTTGTATATTTGTATTCATCTTCTTCAATCTTTGTTCCGCTTTAAAAAGACAATTTAATTTTTCGGTATCAAATAAAATATTTTTCTCTTCATTTAACTGAAAAGCATTAAAAACAACTTTTAATAATTCAAAATCTTCGGGATAATCCAATGTTAACCTCACACCGTCTAATGCTTCATATTCATCTTTAAAGGAAAGACATTCGATCTTAAAAATATCTGATCTTTTTAAGTAATAGGTCATATATTCACTTAAAGAAGTATCTTCTGCTAACATGTATGCTTTTTTCAATGCTTCTACCTTTATAATTTCTGATTCAACGCCCTTTGGTAATCCCTCAGAATAGCAATAGTCAGCGTCCTTATTAATCGTATAATCAATCATCTTGTCAGCAATCAAAGGATCAAATAAAACATCATCACCAGTAACACGTACAATAATATCAGCATTATGTTTTTCAGCCGCTAATAAAAATCTTTCCATGACATCTAATTCATCTCCAGCTACATAATCTATGTTTTCCTCTTTTGCTATATCTATTAATATTTTGTCTTCTTTATTTGAAGATGTACAAAGAATAACTTTATCTGCTTTTTTTGATAACTTTGCTCTTCTTATTAATATTCTAATAGTTTCCATCTCTTGTATTCTAAGAATTGATTTTTGAGGTAATCTTTTAGAGTTCATACGTGCCGCTATACAAATAATTGTTTTCACTCCAAATCCCTATTTTTCTCTATCTGTGATTTAGGCACGATCAATATATTGGAATGGACAGAACCTAGATTATCCCCATAAGTAGGACACAGGGATATCCTTTGTTCTATTAAAACAGATTCCCCTAAATCATAAAAAATTAATATAGTCCTTTCTATTGTGTAAACATCAACGTTTTGCGAATTTGAAATTTTTTTCAGAACAGTTAAATTTTTGTAATCAAAGGCATTTAAGTTATTCATAAAAAATAAAAGTATAAAACAAAAAAGCAATACCTTTCTCATGATTTAACCTCTTTCCCTTTTTTGATCATTATTCCGAAACCAAAATAGTTGTACTTGTCTGAATAAATATCCCGAATTTCTTTTGCATCATAATCTTTGCTATAATCTTTAATTATTTTTTTCCAAGAATCATCACAAACGCTATTGATATCATGAATAGCAATTATTTTAGCATTTAACTTGCGTGCATTCTCGAAATCTTCTAAGACATTTTTTATATCGTGATTTCCATCTATAAAAACAAAATCAATATGATCTTCTTTCATTGCCTTAAAGGCATCAGCTGATTTAGCTTTCATTGACTTAAAATCAAACTCGAATTCGTTGTGCTTTTTTCTTTCAGCTATTTTTCTATTAATATCAGAATTATAGATAATATATTCATCTAATAAACTCTTTTTGTTTGCCATATCACTGCCGACATAATAGGAATTTGGATCAATAGCGTAAGCTTTCTGAAAGTCAAAATTGAAGCGTTTTAGGTATTCACAAATGGTTATAAATGTACCGCCAAAATAAGCGCCTATTTCAGCATAACTTCTAATTCTATAATTAGATAAGAGGACAAGAAATTTTGCTAACTGGTTGGGGTTTTGCCATAAATTTAAACCGCCGAAAAATGGCTTCAAAAACTCCGGAATTTGGTTAGGTTTCCCGCCAAATATACCGATTTTCATTATTAGGTTTTCTACATAATAAGAATCTCTAAGATTTTCCAACGTTTCGTTTTTAATTAGACCAATTTTTTCATTCAGATCGAATGACATATTAAACTCCTTTTCTTTTAATTAACTAATACCAAAGCTAAAAAGTTTTGAAAATGATATGAAGTTCCACCTCTTTTTATTGCCATTATTTTACAAAAAACTCCACTATTCCAAAAAGAATACCGACAAAACCAAACGCGTAAAATATCCCGTAAATCTTTTGTCTCAAATCAGAAAATTCCTTCTGGAAAACCAAAACATCGGAAGCCCAAACCCGAAAATCATTCATGAGCGATTTATTATTTTTTTCCAATAATAGAGAAATTTTATCAAGTTCCTCTTCGGATAACAAATTCAAACTCCTTCTCTTCTTGGTGTCATTGCCCATCCCCTACAATTAGAATCTGAACACGTACATTTTATAATTTCACATTCTGAAAAAAAACTATTAGCCTTCTCTTCATCCATTTTAGTAGATGAAATATACCAATTAATAAACTCATCTCTAGTCATCATTAATTAAAATCTGACTGATCTATTGCGATATTACCGATAGCAACACCACGCCTATATTCTAATGCGTAATCTTTTACTATTGCTTTTAGTTTTTCCGATAGCTCTAAATTGTACTTACTCAATTGCGCATTAGCATCTAAAATTACAGTATCCGGCAAATCGATTTCTATAATCATTATTCAACTACCTTTCTTAAAGCGACATAATTAACAACTGAGCTTCCGCCTTGGCTTTGGATATAAAGCTTATCCGAATTGTCGAAAGGAAGATCAATTGATGAAGCGGAAAATATCGGATAACCAGTGCCGGAGTTAGCTGTGTTAGAAAGATTTAGCCATACGGTGTCAGTATTGGTCTTGGGAGCATATAATTTCAGCATATCGCATACAACGCCTGTTAGTATGCCTGTACTGGAATTATTAGCTACCAAAACGCCCATTGCTATAGTATTGTACCCTTTTGGGAAAATCTCTATTTGATCGAATCTTTTAGCCATTATTCCACCACCTTTTTTAAAGCTAAGAAATGAACAACAGCACTTCCACCTTCTGATGTTGCATATATTACTTGAGATAGGTTATAAGCTAAATCAAGTGATTCACCTGCCGCCAATGGGTAACCTGTCCCGCTTGCTACTGTTGAAGTTAAATCCAGCCAAGCAATATCAGTATTCGCTGGATCAGCGGTTAATAAAACTCGATCACAAACGACGCTTGTCAACATTTGAGCGGTATGAGTTTGAGATTTAATTACATTCTTACCAATTTGCATGGCATTAAACGCCCTAGTATAAACTTCTTTTTGTTCAAACTTAGCCATTTTTCACCTCGAAATCAATGCAAAAAAGATTAGGAAAAGCTCAAATATTATTATCGGCATATAAAACGATTTTAAGGGTTTTCTCAATACCTGATAATATTCAATCAAATCAAATCTTCTAACATTAATTTTTTTAAATTTTCTTAACATTACTAAAAGCATTTGGTTCAACAAATTTACCCTCCATTGCTGGATTGACTTTTAAATCCTTGAGCTTCATTAATTCCTGTGTTAATTGCTCTATGATCTGGCATAAAGCAAAAAGATTTTTTTGTGTTTGGATTAATACCTCATTCGAAAACTGTATCGGATTTATTTGTTGTTGTTGATTCATATTTTGCATTTTAAAATTCCTCTCTTTTTTTTGTAAATTAATCGTTATGCATAGTTGCTGGTATTAGAACCGGCTATCGCAAACCAGCCTGATGTTCCATAAATGTAAAGCGTTCCGTTTCCTACACGAATAGAACCAATAGAACCTGCTGCTGTATGAGTAATTGGAACTGCGCCTTTAACACATAACTCAACCGTTTTTACACTTGTGCTAAACTCCGCGGCTGTGCCGGTAATCGTTCCCTTAACGCCTAATGCTCCAGCAATAGAACAAGTGCTGGACATTGCCACTGTATTTGAAAAGACAGCCGCACCGCCAACAAGAATTTGACCTAATGTTGAGATTCCACTGACATTTATAGTTTGACTAAATGCAGCTGTGCTTGAAAATACTACTGCTCCACTAAAGTTTACGCTTGATACATCAAACGCACCTGTTAGCTTTAAATTTCTTATATAAACATTATTTAATTGACTTCTACCTTGACCCATTATAAGACCTCCTTCTAATTAATTTTCAGATCAATTATTTGTGTGATTTTTGTTTGGGCTCAAGGCTAGAGCTGTTTTATTTATCGGTATTCAATATTTAGTTTTTTTATTTACGATCAAAAGGTAACTTTTAAAGAGCGATAGTTACCAGAAAATAATATCTAAATTAATACGATAATATTCTTCTTTTATAGGGTTGAATACAAAAATTTTCGGCTTAAAGTTTTCTTCTAAAACAACTTTAAAAAGCTTCATCTTTTTAGATGATAAAATTTTATTCATCTTAGTTATTATTCCTTCAATTTCTTTATTATCAATGTTGTTGCTATTAATAATATTTAAAATATTTTTTAATCTCACAAGTAGCGTTAATATGATCAGGATTGAACTATCTCTCTCGTATAGATTAATTTTAGTCTTAGATTTTGATTTAGATTTATGAAGGATAATAAAAGTTTCAATATCAGATAAATGACGAAATAATTCCGCTATTTTATTAATCTCTTCCTGTTCCTTGAATGTTAGCGTGTTCAAGATAAACCTCCCCTTTTTATTTTTTAATAATTTTTTGTAATAAGCACGGCTCGAATGTTCCTTCTATCAATACTAAAATATTCTTTTCAGTTAGAAGATAACCTTTTCTGTGATTAGAATCGTGTAAATGTCCATGAATATTGATAATAGACGTATTTTCCTGCGGAGTATGAGAAAACAAAATATATTCACCAAATAATTTTAATGTGAAATGACTACAAACAAAATCCCAGCCATTACTTAAATACCAACTCATTGTTTTATGATCATGATTGCCCAAAATCAACCATTTCTTACACTCAATCTCTGAAAATCTTTTGTGCCAATATAGATCATCTTTTAAACAAAAATCACCTAGATGAATTAATACATCATCTTTTTTTATTTTGGCTTTTAAATTTTCTAAAATTAACTCCTCAAAATTATCCGGTCTATTATTTGATTGCTTTATTTTCTCATGACCAAAATGCGTATCTGCAATTACCCAGTAATTCATCGCTTTTGGTATGTAAAACCGTCATACCAATCATTTGGATGACTCAGTTTAGTTTTCAAAATGCCCTCGTCAACTTTCTGCTTTAGCTCTTCCTGTTCGTACTTGGTAATCGGAATCAAAATCGATCTGCAATTAAAATGACGGCTTGGCTTAATAGCGTTTAGCATCGCCCCATCATTAGCCGGAATAACAGTTCCGTGTAGTTCCATACATATGGTTGAAGTCCTATTATCAAGTGTCGCAGAATATTGGTAGTGAGTCAGTAAGCCCCTTCTGGCTGATGCTTCATAGCTTGCTAACCTTCCAAGGTTGTAAAGGTTGTTAGCGTTTGTTCTTACGATATTTTCAAGCCTATAAGGCGCAATTGCTTGATCCGGCAAAATATTTCCCTCAATATAGGGTGAAAAGACCTCTTCAATATCCGACATTATTTCTTTTGGTGTTAAACCTTCGTCATAACCCTGTAGGAGTATTTGCCTGGTTTTCTTCTTGATTGTATTTTTTAGATCATCTGTTAACTGAAATGCTTTGGTTTTAGCGAAACTCTTCAAGAACTCTTTTGCACTTACTGAATCTAGTTTGGGGATATCTTTCAATGCAAACTTTTCTATTGCGCTTTCGATATCTTCTACTAATACTTCTCTTGAAAACTCTAATTCAAACCGCTTCGGTATTTGCCTTTCAATTTCGGTATTTCCGTCAGAGATTCCCTCAAGTGCAATTGAGTATAACATCCGCTCCAAAGCCGTGTTGATATTAGGCATATTCTCTATTGTGATTCTATTAGCAAAATCAGGATTTTTCTTTAAATCAGTTGCTCTGATTTTTTCCAACAAAGAAAACTTAGAACTTGTTAATAAGCTGTTAATAACCCTTATAGCCTTATCAGTCTTTTCTCTAAATTCTTTATCAACTTTTATAAAATCAGTGTTCCTATCCATAAATAATATTTTTTCGTCTGATTGATAAGCAAATGGCTTAACATCTTCTTCTTTGGTGTCTTCGGGAACGTCTTTCTTTAAATTCTTATCAACATCCTGTCCTAGTTGCCTATCAATTATTTCAACATCTTCGGATACCGGCATCCCCAACATCTCGTGCAGTCTATTAATGGCGTCTACCGAAGGCTTAAATGTAACCGTCTGCAATGCCAAAATATATGTTCTGGCTTTCTCGATATCGTTATCTTGTATCGCCGATTCAAATTCTATTCGGGGATACTTCTTTACACCTGTAAAATTATAATCAACTAACCGCTTAATTAATTGCTCGTTCAATATCTCTTGAAAGCTCTTTTGCGCCCTCAAATTCTGCGAAATCATTAAGGAGCTTTGTACATCACCTAAATTATAAGAACCGCCCTTAGTGCCCGAAAAGCCCATTAGATCAGGGATTCCGAAAGCAACTAGTATTTCTTGGTTATGCCTTTGAATTGCTTGATCATAAGCCGCCTGCCCTGACCTTGATACATCGATAAATTCAATCATCAAATCTTCGGGGATTATTGCCGCCGATCCGGCTTGTATCGCTGTCAAAATTGATTCCATATTTGATAATGTGGTAGTATCAGTTAACTTGCTATATTTTATAATTGGAAATGGCATCCCAAAACGCTCAAGATAAATATTCCAAAACTTTTGAATTTGCTGCTTACAAAACCAAGCGTTTCTACAGGATCGTAAATCTGCTACACCATAAGGATTCCCATCCCTTTTGTTCCAGCTAAGAATAACAAATTTCTTTAAATCAAGAGTCAATTTGCCCTTGCTTGACCATTGCGTTAACTGCTCATTGATATAATTTCCTTTTTCATCAATATTAAATTCAATTGAATCAGCTGGCACTTGCTTTATCGAATCTAATCTAGTCATATCTTTATCGATTCTATAAACAATTTCGGATACGGAATAACCGAATTCCAGTGCTGAAAGAATATTGAAAAAATCATCATCTATTGATCCGGCGTAATAATCAGTAAAACAATCATAAATGAATTCCCTAATTTCCGAATATTCTTCTAGCTCTTTGCCCTTAGAATCCTTTGGGTTAATTATTTTCCAGCCTTTACCTAAAATTAAATTCTTCTTGAAATCAGCAGCATTCTTTACTTGCGGATCAGCTAACATCTCATAATAAGATTTTAGACTGCCATCCTTATAAACTACATCATCTGGATTCTTTGGTAATCTATAAGTCTGATGACGATATGGAGTGATTATTGTTGATTCTCGTTCAGTATTGGGTTTCGGATTGGCAGTTTCCTTAGCAGTTTTCTTTATTTCGTATCCTAAAAATTTCATTATTTGTCCTCCTGGAAGCGATTAACGCAAACTAGGTTTATTTATCGATATCTTGCTGTTAGAATATTTTTAGGTGGTGGTGTTAGTGTTATCAAAAGAATATCTCAAATTGAATTAAATAAAATCAGTGCATCGAGTCCTGTTAAGGAAAAAGTCCTTGATACTAAATGACCTTATTCCCGATCTAGCACCTAAAGAGAAACCGGATACCGCATTGCAAAGCGAAAAAACAATATCATCGTGCTGACCTACTTGATGTTGATACCTTGCTAACCCACTTGCTGTTGTCGTACGCTCTATCCTATGTAATTGATCAATTAGCTTCGAATGATCAGGTATTTCTATCTCCCTCCGCTCCATCCTTAACTTCAATTCAGTTATTAAGCTTTCCTTAACAGCATTGGTGTAAGTTATCGGAACTACTACACTTCCAAGTTCCCTCTTCAAATCCTCTGCTATCTTTACACCTACACCTGTAGCATCTACATACAATTTAGCTATACCAGCCGACTTAATGACCGTTACGATATAGGATATCTGTTCGGAATAATCAATTCTCAAAAATTCTTTTATGTGCAGTAACCTAACTTTTTGACTGATAATATCCCTATCGATTACCGTAAATACTCCTGAATCAATTATCTTGCCTGGATCATAACCAGCGATTTTAGGTGTCTTGTCTTTCTTTTTCAGTTCCGTAATATCGTGGTCATAAAGTTCGTGATTTATTACCGATAAAATAAGATCATAAGAAAAATAACTGGAAATATCATCAATAAATTCACATAAATAGTTCTGCCTGAAAGATATCTCATCCATATTAGCCCTGATATCTTCAACATTAATCGGACAACCTTGCTCAATAGCATCATAAACTGTATGTTTATGTAACTTCCAGCCACCTTCGTTATTCAATGCCTTATTATAAAAATCCCAAAACATACCACGTTTGCCTAATGGCGTACTAATTAACGTCATCGAATAATTGTTTCTCGTAATAAAAGGCATAACAGCATCTAAAATCTGTTCTGAATTCTTGAACCTGCTTGCTTCATCTATAAAAAGATGACCGCTTTCGCCTACAGCCGTATCGGGATTATTAGCAATGCTCTGGATCGTTCCTCCACCCTTAATCTCAATGGTCGAAGCATTATCACGTACCAAGGCTATCTTCTGTTTACTAGCTATCTCAAATATCTTTATTATCTTCTTGCACGTAGTAATTAATCTCTGCGCATTGCGCTGGTTAGTTGATATCAGTATCGCGTTCTCTTTCTTCATAGCGTAACCAACACACTTGGCTGCCAAACCAAATGATTTGCCTATCTGTCTCGATGCTATCCATAATACAAATCTAGCTGTCTCAGCTATGAATGCTTTTTGGTAAGGATAAAAAATCTTCGTTAAATCAGCTGTCTTACTCACTTTTTTTTTATCGGTATTTATGTTATAATTTAATTCATCGGTGTGTTGTAGTTTAAATCCTTCAAAACCTGTCTCAATGACATGTCGTCATTTAAGTGATGACCAACACTCCGTATCGGTAAGTTCTTTGCTGGTTGCTTCAAGTGTTCCCATCCATCGGTTGGTAATACAGCTTAGACACACCGAGCCAGCAAGACACGATTTAAGAACTAAAAAAGGAGATAAATATGAATTCTTGGCATTCTTACCCTTCGATTTTCGCAATCGGTCATCCATTAATCACAGAGCTACTTCTTGACGAAGTTCTAGTAGAAGAAAAGGTTGATGGTTCACAATTCTCTTTCGGTAGATTCGACGGAAAGTTAATGATTCGTTCTAGAAATCAGATAATGGAAACTGACGCACCAGAAAAACTATTCAAAAAAGCCGTTGATGCTATTTCTCAACTTGAATTAAAAAATGGGTGGACATATCGAGGTGAATGCCTGAATAAACCTAAACATAACACACTTGCTTACGATAGAACACCTAACCACAACGTTATCGTTTTTGATATCAATACCGATAACGAAAAATATCTGTCAAGAAAAGAGAAAGAAGATGAAGCTGCGCGGCTTGGTCTTGAAATTGTTCCTGTTATCTATCAAGGGAAAATTGAAAAATCAGAAGTAATTATCGAATTCCTAGATCGTATATCCTGCCTAGGCGGTCAAAAAATTGAAGGAGTGGTCATTAAAAACTATTCTCGTTTCGGGCGTGATAAGAAAGCTTTAATGGGTAAATATGTTTCAGAAGCCTTTAAAGAGATGCATAAAAAGACATGGAGGGAAGATAATCCAAAACAAAACGATATCCTCGCTCGATTAATCGGAATGTTTAAAACAGAAGCAAGATGGAATAAAGCTGTAATACACCTCGATGAACTTGGACAACTTGAACATTCGCCAAAAGACATTGGTAAATTAATCGTAGAAGTTAAGGCTGATATAACTAAAGACAGCGAAGAGGAAATAAAAGAATTCCTATATCGTTGGGCTTTAAATTCTGTTGTTCGTGGCTGCACTTGCGGTTTTCCCGAATGGTACAAAACAAGGCTTCTTGAATCACAATTTGAATAAAATTTATTATATAAATGCGTTACCTAGGCGGTAAATGTAAAATCGCTAAACAAATAGCCGAATTGATTAATTCGATAAATGGCTATTCCCTATACTTAGAACCGTTCTGCGGAGCTGTAAACGTAGCTTCACTTATAAAAATTCAACATAAAATACTCAATGATAAAAATCCGTATCTGATAGCCATGCTTAAAGCCGTTCAAAATGGATGGATACCACCAGAAAATGTGTCAAAAGAAGAATATTATCTAGCTAAAAAGAATCAGGACATAGAACCTCATATCGCCGGATTCGTTGGCTTCGCTTGCTCTTTCGCCGGTAAGCTATGGGGTAGTTATGCTAAAACAAATAATAAAAATAGAAACTATGCCAAACAAGGAAAAAATTCAATGTACCTGGTCACGCTTCAATTATTCTCGAAATTGAGTCTAAACAAGAAGTTAGAAATGGAGCGAATCAATGTGCTAAAACTATAGAATGTGTCTATACGTTTAATAAAAATATTCCGATTAAGTTCAATCAATTAAAACTGTTTTAGTATGTAAAATTAGAAGAGGTAACCCCTTAAATCATTATATTAAGAAGGAGAAAATGTATGGAAATTATCGTTGGTAAAAGACAAAGCGGGAAAACATATGAATTAATTAAAAAATCAGCAAATAAAAATGGGATTATTATCTGCACAACTAAAAGAGATAAAAACAAAATAATACTATACGCTTCAAAATTAAAAATAGATATCAATCAACCATTGTTGCTTTCTGACTTCCTCGAAGAAAAATTGCAGGGAATGCATAATGAAAAATTTCATATCGATAATATCATCTCCTTTATGCAGTGTTTTTTCAGTAGGTTTGGAACCATTGAATCAGTATCCTTAAACTTAAATGCAGACGATCAAATAACAATACCAGATCAAAATAAATTGAATTCGGAAAAAAATATTAACCGGAAATTAATAAATTCAAAAATTTAGGAAAATATTTAAGGGGGTAGTGTAGGAGTAGGGGGGG
>Ga0208957_1000199_pt1 | contig 52234 bp, 80 predicted proteins | sample RifOxyA1_FD_184029 | JGI IMG/M metagenome (GOLD analysis project Ga0208957, IMG submission 184029) | Groundwater microbial communities from Rifle, Colorado - Rifle Oxygen_injection A1 (SPAdes) | ecosystem: Environmental > Aquatic > Deep subsurface > Groundwater | place: Rifle, Colorado, United... | reverse complement strand
TATTAAAATCCCTGTTAAGCCTCTTTTCGGTGTAAAAAATAAAAAATGGGGTCAAGTGTTCCACGGAATGGCATATATTCACAAAAGACTATATATAAGCCTAGTGCGGCTTGAGTTAACTTTGTACGGAAGCCAGATAAAACCTCCTGTCCTGAAGAAAGGAGTGGAAGTGTTCCACGGTTCGTTTTTGAGAAAATGATGTCTAGGGCTGACCTAGAGGAAGTTTCATGATCGGAATGGGGGGGTGCCACCCCTCCTAGAAATCAATATGATTGAATATTCAAATTGATGCTTAATTCTTGATATCACTATGGAATTCGGCGCTATAAACGGTCGTTTTTAAAATCGGTGATCCCAGGTAGATAGACTAGCAGACTACTAGATAGTAACTATTCGTTCTAACCTCATGTGGTTATTGGCTTTTTGTCTGGATATGAGGAGTTGAACCGCACAAACACACACATTCACAGACTCACAGACACAGTGGCACAGTGGCACAGTGGCACGGTGGAGGTGAACCGGCGACACAGGGGTAACACCTCATTGGTTGATACAGGCTTTAAGGCTCATTAGGCTTATTGGCTCTTAGGCTCTAATGAATCGAGACAGCTAGCCCAACATGTATATGAATATCGTTATATCTAAATATGCATCTAATCACTACCACAGCCCAGACCCAGGGAACAAATATTCATATATTCGCATGTTTCTATGTTATGAGCTGTGACCTGGGTGCAGCTGCGACGAGGTACCAAACGTTATTCCTGAATCATTACGCCTTTTAAGCACCTTCCAATATATATGAATATGGACCAACTAAATTTTTTTATTTTTTTGTTGTTTTTTCCCATCGGCATCTGGTAAGGTGGTTTTAACGATGAAGATGAGGAGCAGAAAGGCCCAGCCCCAGTGGCAGTAGACTCGGGGCGCACATAATCAGGATGGCAGGAGTACGGGGCAACGGCTCGATCCGGCTGAGTAGACGCAACAAGATTCTACTCGGGTAATTAGGCAAACCAGCGCACCCTATAGACAACAGAGGCCACCTGAAACATGCTTAAGACTGGGAAACGCCAGCTAGTTACCGCAAGGTGTTAAGACTACCACGAAGCGGAAGGTATATTACCAGATAGCAAGTCAGCTTTTCCTTGGCTGTTTTCTTCTATAGTCTAGCAAAAGAGGAGATAGCCATGAGTGACAATAACACTGCTGAACTGCTTAAAAGGATAGCTGAATTGGAAGCGCAGGTTAAATCCAAAAACACCCTGAAACTGAAAGTGTCAGACAAGGGCGGAGTGAGCGTATATGGTCTTAACAATCGTTTTCCAGTCACTCTGTACAAACAGCAATGGGAACGTCTGTTAGATTTCTCAGACAATATCCGCAAGTTCATGAAAGATCACGACAAAGAACTGACTACCAAAGAAGACAGTAAATAATCTATACAGCCAGCTAGACTATGGACAAATTCAGCCAAGGAAAAGTTATAGCTTAGTGCCATGATTCAAGTGGGCGAAGGAGACAAGCCATGACAGATAGACAACAGCAGGCACGTTCCTTAGCCCAACGTATCAAAGCAGGGTATGAAGACTTTAACAGTTGGAAGTTATTAGGAGAAGGTCTTTATTGCCAAGTCTGGGAAGTTGAAGGGTTTGCAGTCAAGATAAGATGTGACTGGCAAGTAGATAGATACCCTTTCTTCGCACGCTTTTGCAGAAGACACCCTGAACTTGAGCATCTGCCAAACATCTATTACTTTGGCAAGCTTAAAAAAGGTAGAAAGTCACCATACTTTGTAATCATGGACATTTATCAGATAGGGCAAGTTTCTGGGGTTGATCCCTATGCTATTAGGTTAGTAGCAGAAGGGGCAATTGATAAGTATCTTGCACATAGACTGCCAGCTTCTTTATGGGAAACTGCAAGAAGTGTTTATAACTACCGTAAAGAGTCATTTTCTGATTTACACCCTAACAACATTATGCGCCGTGAATCATGCCCAATAATCATGGACCCTTGGGCATGAAATCTAACCATATCGCCCATTTGCATTATGGCATTAAGCTACTCTTTTGCCCCTTGATTTAAAGCATGGTGCCTCTCAAATAAGGAGATGCCATGACTAACCTAATCAGCAAGATCAATGTTGTAAGAGTTCAACTTGTCAAGGAAGCAAGCATTGACTACAGCCAAGAGGAACGATTTAGCTCGGCAGCAGCAGTTGCTAACGTGCTTGTTCCTTTCCTGAATATGATAGACAGAGAAGCATTCGTTGTGCTTATCCTGGATACCAAAAATAGGATAGTTTCAGTCAATCTTGCATCTATTGGGAGCCTGAACCAGTCTATCGTGCATCCAAGGGAAGTGTTTAAACCTGCTGTGCTAGCTAATGCTGCTGCTATCATAGTAGCGCATAACCATCCGTCAGGTGATTGCACTCCCAGTGGAGAAGATATTGCCATGACTAAACGGCTGAAAGAAGCAAGCGAAATCATGGGTATTCCACTGTTAGACCACTTAGTTGTTTCAGGTGATGGATGTTACTACAGCTTTGCTGAACACGGACAGATTTAAATCAAGGGAGAAATACTATGAAAAAACATGTAATCAAAATAGGATATTATGCAAACTTGGCTTTTGAGAGTGCCAAAGATGCAACAGCAGCATATGAAATACTGTCAAAAGGAACACTGTGCAGTCAAGAATATGTAAATAGTCTGTCAGCATATGTGCTAACTCCTGATGAGAGCAACCCTGAACTTTCCCAGATGGAATACTTAAGCAAAGATCAGCTTGAGTTTTTGAAAGAGAAAGAGAAAGAGAAAGAGAAAGAGAAAGAGAATGCCAGCTAAACAGCTTACAGCACCATGCTTTACATTAAAGGGCAAGAGAGATTTGTCTACTGACTTAATCAGTATGGCTCTAATATCAAGGAGAATAGTCATGAGTAACGATATGAGAGCCAACAGAGAGTGGTCAACAAGGCCAGACGATGAACGTTTCTTATCGCTGGAAGAGTTGCACGCATTTACCAAAAACCGCGCAGATTTAAGCGCCGTCAAGGTAACTGATACTGACCTAATGAAAGCTTACGGAACTGAAGAGAACGAGTTGATTGTCCAGACTGAACTTGGTCCCAAGCTGTTTACCAACTGGTCATTCGGCCAAATAGCAACTATTGCAGGAGCGCCGGGGTCTTATCTCCGCAAGCTTCCTTCACCTTTGGCAGCGGCTAACCTGAATCATGGCTTCAGCAACACGCCAAGGGAGAAAACAATGCTGATGGTAGTAAATGACCAGCTTAGGTGTGCTACTTCAGACACCTATGGCCGTATCTATGACCATCAGGTTGTTCAGTCTGTAATCCGTGTCACCGATGGGGGAGCATGGCATATTCCGGCAGCATCCTACGCCACCTCTAACCCCAAAAGAGCAACCACCCTGTATGCAAGTGACAGGGATGTGTTTATCTTCTTGGTGGACGACACCAACCCTATCGAAGTAAACGGAAAGTCTATGTTTAGAGGCTTCTACACATGGAACAGCGAAGTAGGCTCACAGGTATTCGGTTTAGCCACGTTCCTGTACGAGTATGTGTGCGATAACCGGATTATCTGGGGTATGACCGGCAAGTCCGAACTGAGAATCCGGCACACTTCAGGAGCACCTGAGAGGTTTGCATTGGAAGGGAAGAAAGCCCTGATTGAGTACTCTAATCAGAGTGCTCAGCCTTTGATGGAGCAGATCAAGAGGGCGCAGGATATCAAACTTGGCAAGGATGAGAGTGAAGTCAAGGAATTCCTGAAAAAGCGGGGCTTGACCGGGGCTACAGCAGATGCAGCCATTACCGCAGCCAAGATGGAAGGTAATGACTTTACCACTGCTTGGGGAGCCGCAGAAGGCCTTACAGCACACGCGAGAAGCGTGCTGCATACCGACAGCAGGGTTAAGCTGGAACGGGAGGCAGGGTCTATTCTTGACTTCACGCTCAAGTAAAACAACCTAAAACCAGAGCCATACGATTAAGTGAGTAGACAAAGGGAAGATAAAGGGGAGGTGATAACTAATGATAGAAACTAATTGGAATAGCCTTTACTACTTTAAAGATTGTTGGCCTATGAATTGCCAAACTAAAGTAGTATCTAAAATAGTATATGAAAAAGAAGATGATGGGTTTGTCCATACTCAACCAGGGATGTATAAGGTTTACAATGGGCCAAGGATAGGTGAAATAAGGCTCAGAAAAGGAGAAGCAGAGTGACAATCAAGTTAAAAGTAGTAGAAATTTTTCTAGCTTATGCTGGAGGACACATAACTAAGCTAGAATATCAAGAAATTATGGAGGAAATAAATGAACGATACCAACGGGAGCAAATACAAAGAATGCGAACTTTGTATTATTAGGCTAGACGAACTTTTCCTTGAAATGTCTAAAGCTAAGAGAGTTTATGACATCGAAGGAAAAGACATCACTAGGGAAGTTCTTACTGCATTCAATGCATTAATGATTACAATGGCATGTTTTAACAAGAGAAAGGAGTAAAAGCTATGAAACATATAATTACCAAGATTGGAGCTAATAAGCAAATTGCCCAATACAAATGCCAAGATAAAAAATGTGGTAATAGACTAACACTATATCTTTCCCAACCTAATAGTGTTGGTACTGGGATCACCTGCCTAAAGTGTAGAACCTTTGGCAGTATGAAAAGAGTGAGGTAACCTTATGGAAGAAGATGTACTAGTACAATCATACCCACCATTTATAGCGCCTGATAATCGTTGTGTTAACTATAGCGAATGTTTGGGAGCTATTCGAGTCAAGAAAACCAGGGAATGCAAGAGATGTTATGACAGACGGTTAGCTAAAGAAAAAAGGGCAGCAAAGCAGCAAAAGCCCCCTGTAGGCTTTCCAACTGCCGAAAAAGTAACTATTTGGCATTCATCCAATGGGAAGGAATGGAATAGCGAGGTTGAAGCACTAAGGGAGGAACTGGACCTTGCTATTATCTCAATTAAGAGACTCCAGGCAAAACTAAGAGGGGTATAATGGATAAACTTTATAAGGATGGTCTTGATTACCCCGTTAGTGAGCATCCGGGGTACTGGGATTGCAATGAAAACGGCCACGAAATCAGGAAAATTGAATGTCTTGATGGCGAATATGAGTACTGGAAATGCCTGTATTGTGGCCGCTGTGAAGATGATCCAGAGGGGTTTTTGCCTAAGTGTACGGGCTGTTGTGAACTGTGCAAAGAGTGCAAGACCCCCTGCATTTTCTAAAAAGTAACTATTTCAAAAAACGTAACTCGGAAATTTTTTGTTGCTATTGATTATGAAGAGGAATAGGATAAAAAAAACGCAGTAAAAGGGGGATAAAAATGCAGGAAACCATTAAGGTGGTTAGGTATGAAATTTATAGTGAAAATTTAGAAACGGGCAAGATTAGTAAAATGGAAACTGATGAAGTCTATTCAGGCAGCAAAGCAAGACAACTTGTAGAAGAATTACAAATTAAGTTCCCAGATTATTTCTTTTTTTATAAGCAGGTAAGGCCAAGATGAATGGAATAGCTAATGGATGGGTTATGCTGATATTTTTTTTAATCAGCGGTTTATATTTCTTGGTATCAAGTTACAAAAAGAGTCTTAACAAGTATAGCCCAATCGTAGGAGTTATTTTTTTCATGATTCTTTACCTAGTAGTGAGGTGACAAAATGGGAGAAAAGGATATGCGCGATCCGAAGCTTAAAAGGTTGAAAATAGCTAAGAACCTGCTCGATGTGGCAGATTCTCACTTACCTCAAATGAAATGTGACTCTCTATACCAATGTAAAGCCTGTGACACTTTTTGCAGAGCAGGGAATATTGTAAGGGCAGCAAGGTATTGGATAGATGATGCGATCAGGATTCTTGATATGGAAGAGAAGCACCCATTTGTTGCTAACCTTCCGATACCCCATGTCTGCCCTAGTTGCGGTGATGGTATCTTTAAAAATGGAGTGATACCAAGACTTGTTTGCCCTAATTGTAAAGCCATGCTTGCAATTTCAGGGAATGGTAAGCTGATACTTTGGAAAGCAGAGATGGAGCGTTGCTATGACGGTGAATGAAACCGAGTCCTATTGCCATTGTGACTGGTGCGAAATGAAATGTTGCATAAGGTGTAATAAGCTTAACATCCTTTATGTACCTCTTAAAGAACTCCGATGGTTTAAGGTGATAAAATGAAAACAATAGGGTATCTCCGAGTGTCAACAGATAAACAGGATGCCGAGAATCAGAGGTTTGCTATCTCGCAAAAGTTTAAGTGTGCGACTTTTGTATCTGAGCAGATAACCAGTAAAGTAGATTGGAGAGATAGGAAACTTGGTATCTTAATAAAATCTCTAGAGTCTGGGGATACCCTTATCGTTTCTGAGCTATCAAGATTAGGTAGAACTTTCTATGAAACTATAGAGTTGCTGTCTGTTTTGTCTCAAAGAAAGATCAACCTTTTTTCTATCAAGGAAAATTTTGAACTTAGTAACGACATTCAAAGTAAGGTGGTAGCTTTTGCATTCTCACTTGCTTCTGAGATTGAGAGAGGGCTTATCAGTCAACGTACAAAAGAAGCTTTAGATTACAAAAGAAGCATCGGTGTTGTACTAGGCAGGCCAACAGGATCAAAAGACAACAAACCAAGAATAAGGAGACACAAGAATGGAACGGGAAAAAGTCAAAGCGTTTAAAGCTGTAGTTATGGTAGCCGGAGTTAGGAGAAGCCTATATCACTACGCTCTCAAAGAGCATAACCTTTCTCTTTGTTACAGTACAAAAAAGAGCACCCCGCCTGGACATGTATGCTTTGTTTTTTCTTCAATAAAAGACTGCTATTTAAACCGGAATTCCGCAATTTATGCTGATCCTGGTGTGGCAGTCCTTGAACTCTGGCATTGTGAGGGATACAGTATCAAAAAGAATGGCTGGTGGGAAGAGATGAAGCAGAGAGCCGAAAAAGTAGTGCAATTAAACCTTGATGAGCACATGTTTTTAACAGAAGTAAGACTTACCAAGAAAGTCTGGTAAAAAGGGGAGAAAGGGAAATGGCCGAACAGCAGAAGCAAGGTAAAAATCATTGTCTCATTCGGAGTGCTAAGAATAGGGACAAAGGAGTTTTCAAGAGGCAAGAACTCATAACAACAAGGAATAAAGCCGGTCATGTCGCCATGAATACTTGCCAAGGCGACCCCTATGCTGGAATTAGCATGAAGGTTTCAGAGCATAAAGGAAGCTATCTGCATGGGCGCTGGCAGTTCAGGGACGTGGTTGTTATTGATCCTGTCACAGATCGAGCGGTGATCCAAAAAGTATGGACAAGAACTACCTAGTAGAATCTAGCAAATGGGTCTTCAGGCTTTATACTGTCCGTGAAATATGTTTGATGTTGCGTATCTCAAGGGCTAAGTTTTACCGTATGAAGGATGAAGGGGGGCTATTTGTTCCTATGCACCGGAGAGCAGGGTATGGCGAAGTAGGTGAAACATTCTACACAGATCGGCAAGTCTTTGAAGCCATAATTTGGCTATACCCTGATATCCGGCAAATTGAAATAGACTACCTGTTAGCTCAGGTAGTGGAGGTGCCTGACAATGCCACGTTTAAGGAAAGACGGAAGCCAAGCAAAAAGAACAGGACGCAAAAGAAAGATTATCGCAGAAACAATAGTAGGCGACCAGACAACGATAACACTCAAGGAAACAGCACCGGGAAAATTCGTACCAGAAAAGTCTGGGCCATTGATCCCAGTTGCTTTACCAAAGAACATAGCCCCGGCAGATTACCTAACCAGAGCGCAGATGGTGATAATAGGAAGGATAGAGAGATTAGCTCGTGAAGGTAAACCAGAAGATATAGTTAAACTAAAAGCAAACTTTGGCCTGTTAAACAAGATCATGCCTGATGTGGTAAAAGGTGAAACTAGAGAGATTATCTCACCTTATGATCGTATTTGTGCAGCGTTAAAGAAGGAGGAAGAGAAAGATGGAACCGAAGTTACATTGCTTTTGCCGAAGACCTGATTGCAAATATTCTTGGTGGTCCCGGACTTGGGATATACCTAGATGTTGTCCTAAGTGTAAGTCTTACAGGTGGAATCAGGTGCAGATAGAGGAAGAAACAGTAGTACAACCAGAGTCTATACCTGAAAAGGCTTTGCTATGATAATTGAAAAAGTTGACAGGTATGTGGAAAGCAAAATCCAAAACTGGCCTTGCAACACTAATAGAGCATCCGAGATAGGTCATGAGTGCGAGCGATACCTAGTCTTCTTAAGGACAAGAGGGAACGAAAAAAAAATACACGGTATTGACTCTGAATACATATTCAGGGAGGGTAATGTCCAAGAACGTGCTGTTCTTGCTTTACTAGCAGAAGCAGGTATAGAGGTAATCGAGCAGCAGCGCCCCTTTGAGTGGAAAGAATGCCAGTTAACAGGGCATGTAGACGGTAAGATACTCCACGAGCAGCGAATATTACCTATGGAAATTAAATCCATGGCTCCGTGGATTTGGGACAAAATTAAAACTGTCGAAGATATGCTCAATAGTAACTATTATTGGGTACGAAAATATCCGGCGCAGCTTACTATGTATGAAATGATGGATTGTAAAGAACTTGCAATCTTTATTACCAAAAACAAATCTACTGGGAGGTTGAGAGAAATACCAATTTCACTTGATTATAGCTATGCAGAATTTCTTGTAAGAAAATGTGAAAGGATAAATGCAGCGATAGCAGAGGAGGTGATACCAGAGCCGATATCCTGGGGTGATACATGCAGTAAATGTCCATTTAATCATATCTGTATCCAGACTGTACTAAGAGATGAATTGCAGTTTATTGCCGACCCAGATGCCGAAGAGAAGTTAGATGGCTGGTTTGAATTAAAGCAATGGCATGACAAATGGAAGGAGCTAGATGAATGGAGAAAAGAACATTTCAAAGGCGTAGAGAGAATCGTGATAGGCCCGTACCTGATAACAGGGAAAGCCTTATCAAAAGGATGGAAAACAACAATAACCAAGATATAAAATATTGCGAATGTTCTAAGGGATTTAATAAGGAATGGCTTCCGTGTATTGTTGGTCTTGGCATTAGTTTTGGCATTGGTATAATATATTTTTTTATATTTCTTTCAAAAGGTATACTAGGTAACTGCCCATGAAACCTCCATGCCAATCATGCCCACACTATAGTTGGTGGGGTTACTGTGTCCTTGCTGTTTGCGCCTTTGCAGAAGAAATGCCAGTAGATGCTAAGATATGTAAGTGCCGCCACATTATGACCAACAACAGATGCCCTAATCCAGATTGCGGAGAAAATAAAAATGTCTGACAAAGATATCACTAGGCTGTACTCCAAGAAGATTGAAGACCTTCATATCAAAGAAGGTTATAACGCTAGGATTGACACTCCCTTGGCCCAAGAAAGATTGCTAGAACTTGCGCAGTCTATCGCTATCAAAGGTGTAAGGGAACCCCTTGTCGTGTTCGATGAAGGGGATCAGACCTTTATCGAGCAGGGCCATCGCAGGATTGCAGCCGTCATGATTGCCAACCAGGACTTGGGAGCCGACATCAAGACAGTCTATGTTCGGTACGGGTCTAAGCTTGATAATGATCTTGACAGAACTGAGAACCTGCTGATAAGCAATGGTGGGGAGCCGCTTACTTTGCTTGAACAGGCAAATGTTGTAAAACGTTTGCTGGAAGCAGGGCGCACTCCTGAGCAAATGGCAGAAAGGGGAGGCTTCAGTCTGAGCCACGCTAAGAATCTTGTTCTTCTGTCTGGTGCATCTGAAGGGATTAGAGCTTTAATTCTCACTAATAAGGTATCAGCTTCTCAGGCTATCGAGGCACTGAGAAAATTTGGCGAGAAGACAGAAGAGGTTCTTGTCCAGGCATTGACCCAAGTTGAGGGGCAGGGTAAGAAACGTGTGACTCAAAAAGCTATGGGGTCAAAGACCAAGAAAACAGACTGGAAATTCTGGGGGCCAAAGCTTTATGATCTTGCCTATCAACTTGTTTTCTCGATAGGAAACCCTGAAGTAGACCAAGCAAACCGTGAAGAGGGCAAGGTACTCTTTGCTGAAATAGGAGAGATTATAAAGTGATAGTCTACCTTAATGGAGAACCAGTGGATGCCACAGAGATAGACTCAAGGAAACATAAATTCATTGGTATGTTTAGACCCCCTCAATGCCCACGTTTCAAGGCTGACTGGATATGTCCAGGGTGTATGAAGATTGAGAGGTTCGTAGGGGAAGAAACCTTGCATTATAGGGAAGGATGTTTTGATGTGCCGCAGTATGTTGGCATAACCATAAGCTAACCCCGTCTCCTTTGTGAAGTGGTGAGAGCCTGAGCCTTTAGTTCTGGGGTTAGTTTCTTCATGTGAGTGGACTTTAGGTTTTGGTTGTAGACCAGGGGGCTGTATCTTCGGATATTCAAGCCCCCATTTTTTATCCTTTAAATAAAACTCAACTTAAAAGGAGAATAAAAAAATGAAACAAGTGCTCATTTCATTATGTCTTTTTGGTATTAATTGCTCAGGGATTAATTGTAATGCTCGCGTAGGAGATACAGTTTACATTATGCCAGAAAAAAGAATAGGTATAGTTGAGAGTTTAATTTATGGAGGGAAACCTGATTGTACGTTAGGGGTCCGTACTGCAATAAATGGAAGATATACCTTTATCCCAGTCAAAGATTCTTTACTTATAGTTAAGGACAGACAAGAAAAATAACTGGTTGATATATTTCAAAGGGAGATAATCGATCAATCAAAGGGAGATAAAAGTGTCAAAAATTTTACATATATTGCCATTATGCCTATTCTTAGTAGGTTGCAGTGACGCAGATTTTCCAGTTTGCAAAATCCATACAGGAGATACAGTTTATATCTTACCTGATAATAAGGTAGGTTTAGTGACTGTCTATTGGCCTTGGAGGGGCGCATCAGAATGTACATTTTCGGTACGCATTCCATGGGAGCAAGGATATCGTGAAATTATATGTAGAGAATCAGTTTTAAAATTAAAAGGGAGATGATCTATGTGGTTGAGACATTATTTCTCATATATTGTGTAACTTTCCTTTGTGTAGTGATGTACGTAACTAGGAGTAGGCAATGACTAAAGAGATAGAAGTAATACCTGAAGTTGATACCCTACCTATACTAACAAATGAAGGTTTACTTCAGTTAGCAGAGAGGGCAGAGAAACAGGTTGAGGCTATCAAGAAAATCAAAGGGATAGTTCTAAAAGTAACTAACCCCCAAGATTGGGTAGATCAGAATGGCAAGCCATATTTGCAAGCATCGGGAGGTGAGAAAGTTGCCAGAGTCTTTGGAATCTCGTGGACTATCGGAGAACCAACCTTTGAAGTCGAGCCGGATGGTCATTATCAGTACACCTACAAAGGGGTGTTCTCCTTGGGAGGCGTTGCTATCGAGGCAATCGGTACTAGGTCAAGTAAAGACGGATTTTTTAAGAAGTATGGTCCCAAAGATAGCGATGGAGAGCGAGTGGTTTTGCCTCCCTCAGAAATCGACAAGGGTGATGTTAAGAAATCTGCATATACCAACTGTATCGGCAATGGAGTCACAAGGCTTCTCGGCATCCGTAATCTTACATGGGAAGAGGTACAGTCAGGAGGTATTGAGCGATCCAAGACTGGCAAGGTTGAGTATAGAAAAGAGTCTGATGGAGCCGTTAGCTCAGATCAAACCCTTAAACGGCAAGAGCATAACAGACGAATCAAGGAAGCTCTCATTCGTCTTTATGGTAATGACAAGAAAGCAATGGCTGACAAGGTGATAGAACTCACTACTTGGACTCCAACTAAAGGTCCAAATAAGGATATAGAGCAGAAAGGCCATGCTAACTATGAGAGCATCAAATCTGACCAGTCTGTTGCTATTTTGTGCAGCAAACTTGAGAAACTTTCCCCGCTACCTAAACCAGAACAGCAACCAGAAGAGGTAACGTGCTCAGAGTGCCGTAAATCTATAACTAAGGGTGCCTGTACTTGCCCTGAACAGCAGCCACCTGACACACTTGACGATACGGAGGTGCCTTTTGAGTAATTTTATAGCCAGAGACAACGACAGGTTTGAGAAATGGTTCAACGAATACTGGGATAGTTTTGATTTCAAAGTACCTAACGTTACGCTCAAGCGGTTTGTCAAGAATTTTGCAGTAGACACATGGAATGAGGCATTGATAGTTGACTATTCTAAAAGGAAAAAAGATGGAAAGGTATAAGATTGACAAGACATTCTCTACTCAGGTAATCATTTTCATATGTGCCAAATGTAGGCATAGGAAGACTTTGGTGGGCCGGAAACGTTACCAGATAAAAGGTAGAGATTCAGATGGACGAAAGACTTTTAATTACCAGTGTGCAGACTGTGTAAGAGGAGAAAAGTAATGAAAAGGTTTAAGTATTACAAATGCCCTAAAAAACTTGCTCTTACTAAATGCCCAGTTTGTGGTTATTTTGGGTTTAACGGCTATGAGTGCTTCGATTGTGGATACAAGTGTCGATGAACCGGGGTACGAAAAGGAAGAATGGGGTGATGAAGAATGAGTAAAAAACCTGTTGCCCTGACTCCTAAGAGTACCAAACTTCTTGAGAGTCAGGGTTTTCTTGTAGGTAGGACAGAACATTGGCTTGCTTTCCAAGGAGATACTAAGGGAGGTGTCAGGCAAGATTTGTTTGGGTTCATAGACTTGCTGGCTCTTGGTCCTAAGAAGTTTGATTTTTGTGTGCCTAACCATGGGGAGGTACTAGCTGTTCAAGTTACCTCTAGAGTTAATATCTCCTCTAGGGTAAAAAAAATTAAAGAGTCAAAATATCTTGAACGTGTGCTTGAGGTAGGCTGGAAAGTTGTAGTGCATGGCTGGTACAAGGATGATAACGGTAGATGGCAGGTACAGATAAGGGAGGTAATATGATTAGGTTAGCAATAGCTTTAGGGAGTCCAATCTTTTCAGCAGGGTTAGGGTATTATCTACAAAGCCAAGGATTTAATGTTCCAGCTTTGTTCTGGCTAATGGGTGCTTTAAGCATGGTTCCATTCGCAATAATAGTAGGCAAGGGGTAAGAAAATGAGCAAGACATACAAGATCAAGATTTACTCAGGCGGTATAGTAATAGCAGCCTACTCAGGTATATCATCTGTATACCCGATGGCGACACACATCAATGCTTTTAAGGATGGCAGAGAGATTATCATCAAAGGGGGAACGGTGTTGATCGAGGAAGAAATGACCGTGGTTGATAGTGCAGATGGCTAAGTATCACCCTTTTCCTTGGGGTAGAATTGTAAAACAAGTTACAATGGCCCTCTCTGTTACCTTGGCGGGAAGACAGGGAGGGCATTTTTTATCTAAGAAGGGCTTCCAAGAGTACGCCAAAAACAGTTATTAAAATTAAGCTTGCAATCCCAATTAGCTTACTTAGTTTTTGCTTTACTTCTTTCATATCATCCTTAACTTCATTCAATTTCACATCTATCAATCGGTGTTTTTCTATACACACACCCTCATTGTAAAATCTTCCCATGGAAGGAACTCCTTTATGAAATGTAAGATATGTGGCAAAATCCTTTTCAGTCTTTTTCAGGCTTATATATTTTTTCCAAATTTAGACGAAGATACCAACGATACTCTTTGTAGTGATTGCTATAATTGGGCGCTACGTAATCTTCCCCATCGGAAAGGCGGTAGGGAGTTTGTCCCCCAATAGTAACTATTGCCCCAAAAAGAGGGGGCTTTCTACGGCCCCCCTTACTACCACCTTCACCCCCTCCTAAAGTCCTAATCGCGGCCTAATCGCGGCCCTCCTGCCTAGCATTTCTTCCCTTTTTTCATCCCACCTTTTTTGCCCTTACCAGCCTTTTCTTTCTCTTTCATCATCTCAGGCTTCATCATCATCTCAGGTACTTTACCTTTAGTCTTCTTTTCCTTCCCCTTTTTCATTTGCATCTTATACCCCCTTTAGTTCTATCATTTTAGATATGGCGCACTTTGGAAACTCTATCATTCCCTATCTCTCCTTATCCCTATACCTAAGCCTAACGGTTGTCCTTGTCTCTTTCTTGGAATTTCAAAAGCTCCCATATCAGGAAGACCATCTATGAAAGTGCCGTCGAAATCAGAGACCAGTCCTACATCTACACCCGCATCCTTACAAGGCGAACCAGCTTGGAGGTGAAAGTCTAAACTGGATATCAAAAGAGGATCAGCCTCAACGGAATTAGTGCCACCTCCGTAGGCAGTCTCGAAATCGTCATAGGTGTCCTTATATGTAGGCCCAGCATCTTGCCCACCCCACCTAATAAAAGAATTTATTTCTGGTCCAAAACAATTATTTATATAGACATTCCCTGACCCGTGTGTCCCATTGTTATCCCCACCCCACTTAGCACAGAAATTAACTCCATTCTCCACGCTGATATTGTTCTTAAATACATTATCTTTCACATAAATTCCATCTTGTGCCCATCCACCAGCACAGGTAAGGCCATTTAGAGTATTACCGTAAGCAGTATTGTTATAGATAAGATTGTTCTGGGAAATATGAGTGCCTGAATCTGAATTTTGATCCGAGTCTATCCTTATACCATCATAGGTATTGGTATGCGAAACATTATAATCAACCAGGATGCCATCCGACTTCTCAATAAAAATTCCATAGCCAGCATTATTAAAGGTTGTATTCCCCTTAATTTCTACACTCCCCATTACTGTATCCATCCAGATACCAACACCTTTGTTAATGTTGGAAGGGCTTATTCTGTTGTTGTCTTTGTCATAACCGCTATAAGAAACAGTATTACCACTTATGAGCACATGTGTTTTATTATAGCCATAAAAACCTACCCCGGCTCCCCACAAAAGTTCATCGGCACCAAGTATGGCCCCATTTCTAGTACAGCTATTACTAGTTATAGTAAGGTAATCTAGTGTACCAGTACATTTAATTCCCGTACTCCCATTGTAGTCAGTAACATTGTTGGTAATACTTATATTGCTCTGGGTAACAGCAGAAGGACAAAGAATACCAAACTCACCATTATCACTACAATTACAAGAGTCTACAGTGATGAATGAGCAATTGCCCGTTATCCTTATTCCTGAAATCTGAGAGATTCTAGCTGATATATCGTTGATCTTTACGTAGCTTTTGGTATTGGTGTTTATACTCTGGTCCCTGACACTATGCTCGACACTGGAATATCTAGTATCAGGATCAGCAGGTGAGTAAAGGTACAGAACGTTCGAGGCCCAGTAGAACTCATACTCGGCAGCAAGACTTGAAAGATCAGCAACTTTTTTACAAAAGATATTGTCTGCTAAGACTACAACAGGATTAGTAGTTATGCCAGAAGTCTGCCATATAACATCATTTGCCTTTTGTACTATCATATAAAGGACGAAATCTGTTTTAACAGTCCAAGGGGTGTAAGCAAATCTTGTCACCCATGTTGCATCTGGAACCGCTCCGTGAAACTTTGCATAATTACTGGTTGAAATAGAAAAATCACCAGCAATAGAAAAATAGTAAGTACTCCCCTCTGCCAAGGCCACCGGAGTTGAAAAAGTAAAGACTACAGCAGCACCCCCTGCATCCGTTGTCAAACTAGATACGTCAACATTATCACTTTGCCCTATCGATGTATTAGGAACACCGCCACTTTCTGAATAAATTTTTAAAAAGACATTGCCTGTAGGGGTCCCATTTTTTCTACCCCAACACGTTACGCTTGTGACTGAGAATGTTTCAGTTGCGACCCACGTATTTGCCTGTTCTGAGTTGCTACTAACGTTTCTTATGTTTAGATTTGTTGATCCAGTTTTGCCTGTTTGGCTAGCGACAGTTACATTCCCATCCATAAGTGACCAATTTGCACCGGGTTCTATTAAATCAGCTCCAGTTACAATTGGGTTATTGCCAGAACCATAAGCACCAAAGGTTATTAAACTTCCTCCAGAACCAGAAGATGGGATAAGAAGTGATTCCCGCCATACCCCATTTTTCTCAAATAAGATTGAGTCTCCGGCGCTAAAAGAAGAAGCATTAACTTTAGATATAGAAAGCCAAGCAGTTTCAGGAGTTACCCCATCCTCTCCATCATCCCCCGTAGGGCTTACATAATAGATTGCCATTAGCAGTGTCCTTTTTCCCAAAAATAATCAGGATGTGGTACAGCTTCGTGAATCTTAAGCCCATCTACTACCTTAAGCCTCTTCTTACACCACTCACACCATTCAAAGGTTATCGCACCAATCACTTTTCACCTCTCAGATAAGGTAAGAGTCTTTCCCTAAGCCTATCTTTCTCGGCCCTTGGAATTCTGTTGCTAGTAAAAAAGTTAGCTACTTTCTTTCTCATGATTGGCCTGAGTATAGCTTTTTCTTCCTCAGTAGCAGCCTCAAACACCTCTTCTATTTCGTTCATCTGCCAGTGAACACTCAACCTAGAGAATGTTCTTTCAAGGGGAGGTAGATCACGTTCTTTCAGAAGATCAATAGCCTTAGAAGGTTTGATCCTCTCTTCTCTAAGGGCATCCTGTAAAGCCTTGGGAACCCCAGTAGGTTCATCGTCTATGGCGTTCCTTAGACCCTTGATGAACTTAGCTTGCTCTCTGGATTCAAACGTTTCTTTACCTTTGGGTATGTTAGCACCAGCAGCTTCAGCAGCAATCTGTTCAGCTTTGGACCGTGAGATATAGGCATTAATACCCATAGACTGAAGCCCCGAAGTCAGTAGCCTTGAGGCTAGATCATCCTGCCCGTTCTTGAAGAACCCCTGAACTGGGATAGGAGCGCCAGACTTAACAAAGTCCCAAAGTTCAACCCTGCCTGCCCTCTCTTTCCCTTGAGGGCTTAGCCCTGTAGACCATTCCAGCAACGGCCTTACACCCCCAGGATTCAGACGCCAGTAGACAAACCCTCTAGGGTCATGAAAGAGGTGAACCATATCACCGGGGATTGTTCTAAGGGCATATTCCTTCTTGCCTACCACAATCGAGAACGGCTTATCAAACTTTAGATCACCATCGTTCAGGAAGTAGTTGGCTATTCTCGCACCGAACCATAATTCAGCAGACCCTCTTACCAGAGCAGCCAACTGTTCCTTGCCGTAAGGCGACAGAGCTTGCGCGGGGAATTTGACCCTTGCCTCTAAGAAGTCAGGAGCAAGGAAGAAGACTCTGAGCGAGTCTTGAAAAGTTTTGTTCCTACCTAACCACTTATAGTTTAACTCCCCAAACGCAGCATTAGCCTGATGTCCAGTAATCTCCGCTATCTGATCGTCTTTTAGGTTAGGATATCGTTTCAGGTTACGCTCATAGGCATCCTTATACATGGCAACCTTTAGCCTGGGGATATAATCTTGGAACAGGTACTCTTGGTATTTCTGCATAGCAGGTCCAATACCAGGGATTTTAGCAACTAATCCACTATGCCCACCTACCCCCTCAGAGAACTCGGCCAGAGCACTATGATCCGTCACCATAAGTCCGTTGCGTACACCCTTAGCTACAACAGCATCATTCAAGTCTATCGGGGGAGGCTTGAAAGGGCTGACATTATGGAACACAGCATGGATACCTACCTGCACCTGATGGAAGCCAGACAGGGACAGGAGTGTACGCTTGAACTCCCCTAACCCTCGCAACGCAAGCCTGCCAAAAGGATTCTTAGCTATAGCAGATACCCCGAAAAGGTTCTGCATAGCATAGTATCCTTTACCTTGGAACCTTTCAGCAAAGGTAGCAGTTATCTCAGGGTGAAGAAGTAGATCACCTTTAAGCATAATTGGTTTACCATCTGCACTATCAACCCATTTCCACTTTCTCAGCGCCGGATGATCTACCCTTCTGTAGTCACTGGTATTTCCTACAGCCTCTCTTTGTCCAGTCTCAGGATTCTTCCTGTAGAACTTAGGATGAAGGTCGGGATTCACTAGATAAGCTTCAGGTGTTGCAGCCTCTCTAGGTAAAGTCTGCCCACCGCCGGAAACAACAGCCAATGGCCTCCCATCTTTCCCTTTAAGCTCAGTCAGAGACTTGACAAAAGTTCTGGCAGCAAGCATTTCTTTAAAGGCAGAGTCATAGGCAGTAACTAGAAAAGCCGCATCTTTGTTCTTAGGGATAAAACCTAACTGTTCCCCTTCAAAGTATGTAGCAAAGACACGCTTCTTGATAAGCGCAGGATCAGTGCCAAGCAAGCCAGAGTTTAACTGAGCGCGTAGCTTATTACCATGCAGCGTGTTACTCCAAACATGGTTGATATAGTTTTCTACCCCATCTTCTAGGATACCTGCGTTTATAGCTTCGTCTAGCATGGAGTCGAAATAGTTCTTGATGTTTTGGGCGAAGGTCTTTTGCTCAGGAGATAGATTGAGCGCAGCCCTATACCCCCTTCCTAAAGCAGGGTCTTTGGTGTGTGCAAGTCTTTGGTTGATAACCGCTTCGTTTCCTTCAGCTTCTATCCAGTTAGTCATGCCCTCCCTGATTGCTACATCTGGAACCTGTGTCTTGAACTCCTTGGCGAAGCTGTGAGCCTCTGTCTGGAACTTTAATCGGGCATAAAGGTAATCCCCAAAGGCGCCCTTGAAGTTTGTATAGACAGGAGCGCGAGTATAAGCGTCCCACAACCCACCACCACCGGCCTTGAGAAGTTCTAGCCCCGCATCAGCTTTGTTTTTAAAAATCTGCCCTACCCCTGCTATCTTTTGTGCATAGGTCATGCGAGTTGCCGTAGTGGTACGAGGTACACCGGCTAAGGCATTACGCAACTGGGTAATACTAGGAGGCGCTTGATTCACACCAGCAGCCTGAGCGCCAGGGCCAGGGGAAACAGCCTTGCCCGTATTCGGGTTTACTTTTTGCTTTTGAAGCTTGGGAGGCTTAGACCCGCCCTGTGCAGACTCGAATGCACGCTTGAGAGGTTTGGCTTTGCCCTCTATGTTCACAACCCATTGCCAAGGCTTCTCTTTAGACAGAGTTTCCAAGGCACCGGGGATATGCTCACTTGTTAACCCTTGATTCGGGATAGGCTTGACTTGATACTTGTCAAATGGGCCAAGATCACCCCTATCATCCAGTACCAGAACCCCAACCTTCTTGCCTACCTTAGAGCCGTGAACCTGTAACCACTCAGCTACTTCAGTCCCTCTTGGTGCCTTATAAACTCCATCAGAGATAACAGTATCCCCTCCTAAGTTACCAGTCTTGCCAATCACCCTGCGCGGCCTTACCCCTGCCTTAGTTAGCATTTCCTCTAAGCTTTCGATGGTGGAACTCTTACGCCATGAGGACGAAACCACTATCCTTGCACCGGGGCGCTTGTCAAGTAGCTCATTTAGTGCAGCAATGTTATCAGGCTCAAAGTATGCACTATGCCCCGGCGCACCACTCTTGTTGAGCACCCCGTCAATATCAAGAAAAATTACATCGGTCCCTTTAGCGTTAGGCCGCATCTCAGGAGCGGCATGTTTTGGCCCGTCGTCAAAGGCATCGAGGATAGCTAGTTGTTCAGCATTCAGCGTCGGCCCTTCAGACACTACAGGGGATTGTTTGGGCTTAGGAGGGCCGACCTCTACCTTAGCTTGAGACTTCGCCTTAAGTTTAGGTTGACGGCCAGGACGTACTCTAGGAGGTATAGCGGCAGGGGCAGGGGGTTTCTTGGCTATTCCAAGAATAGGGAAGACTTGATTGGCAATAGAGTCAAGGGTAGAGACAAGCCCCTCGCGTTCTTGTTGCATCTTGCGAACGGCTTCTTTACCAAACATCTTTTCGTGGAGAGGAGTGACAAGGCCCTCTTTCGAGGAGCCTAAGATTTCCATCGCAAGAGGAAAAGCATTGGAAATCTTCTTACCAGTCTCAGTCTTGGGAGTATACCCAAGCTTCTCATTCAGGAACCCGGTAATACCTTCCTGGGTTTTTTGTGCTTCTGAGAGGCTTCGTGTAGTAATGAGTCTAGCCAAACCAGCAAGACCACCGGTAGCCATACTGGGTAGACCAGTAATAGCTTGGCTAGCAAGACCCCCCATCCCTTCAAGGACTTCATAGGATTTGCTTGCTGCTCTTTTCGGGAGAGATTTTTTCTTCGTGCTCTTGATGTAAGAATCAAGTTCTTGCAGCGTCGTGCCATCCGGGACATCAAATACACCCTCCCCCTCTATCTCGTATCTCATATCTCATGGCCTTACTGTGCTGGAACCAGTTTCCCGTTAACTCTCTTGAGTTTAACAACCTTGCCGTTGATATCAAACCCACCACCCCCACCACCCTGTTGCTGTCCACCAAGAAGCATCTGTAACTGTTTTTCTTCTCTAGACGGCTTCTCCAGGGTCCAGCCTTGAGGCGGTTCATAATCCCCCTCAGCAGAAACCGGGACCATTTTAGTGCGGCCACCGGGACCGTAAATAGTAACTAACTTTTTCTTTTCTGTTTTCTCTTTGCCCTCAAGCTTATCAGACCTTCTTCTTTCAAACCTACCTTGGATACCAGACTGGGAGTTAGCGGCACGCCTGTCTGCCCTATCCTCATGCAGCCTAGCCCTTTTCTCAGCAGCAGTCAGGGACCGTCCAAGGCGCCGCTCCATTGCGGCCAGAGATTCCCTGTGCTTCTTGTCGGAAGCGGCAAGCGCGGCAGTCTGTCTTTCATCCCCTATCCTTTCAGCCTCAAGTTGTGTCTTGGCTCTCGCCTTTTCCTTCTTCTCTTCTAAGGCTTCTCTTGCTTTTTCTTTTTTATCTTCTACAGTCAACTGTCGCTTCTCTCTCAGAGTCTCCATCATCAAACCTTTGACCTGAGATTCACGATCTTTAAGGTATTGTCTGTACCTCATAGAGCTTTCTTGCCGGTATTTTTTGAGAGGTTCACCGCCGACCAGATTGTCTGGATTGATCCCCATTTCTGTCGCCACTTCTCCTGCAAAATCATCCCATGTTCTGGCTGGCCCGATAATCTGTTGTTCTTCAGGCGACAAACCAGTAGACGCCCTGGGAGCCGCAGCAGTAGGAGCTATAGCAGGAAGGCCCAAGGGAGAGTTAGAATTCCCTCCTTGAACCATATTGGTAAGCATCTGTAAGATGTCGCCACCACCTTGTTGTGGTTGCTGCACAGGGGAATTTGCTTGTATGTCGGGGATATTCAAACCTACGCTTTTCGCAGCTTGCTGGATACTCCTATACATATCAGGATTAATCCCGAAAGTATTGCCTATTTCAAGCAAATCTGAAAGGTTACTACGCTTCCTATTTTGCTCGGCTGTTTTAACGCTTTGTCCAGCTTGTTGCATTTGCAGCATAGAGCCAATCAAAGATAGCGCATCTTGGATTGCCACCACACACCCCCTTAGCTACTACCAAGCAAACCACCAATGATAGCACCAACTACCGCACCATAAGGATTCCCGCCGCTCATTTGCCAGCCAGCATATGCCCCGCCAGCAGCACCACCTAAGCCACCGGCAACCTGTTGCCCAGTAGACGCCCCGCCCATTTTAGATATAGAACCCGCAGGGCCACCACCCCCCATCGTGTTAATCAGGGCTTGGGGGTTAGTGCCAAAGAGGGACATAATCATCTGAATTTCAGGGAGATTTGCTTTCGTGGACATCTCCCCTGCGCCTGCCAGCGAAGATACCATCCTCGGATCACCAGGGTTAACTCCCATCCTACTTGCATTCTCTCTCAAGGCATTAGAAGACTGAGCTAAGTTGAGAGCACTAGCCCCAGTGTTATTGCCCATTGCCTGCATCAACATCTGGTTCAGTTGGGGGCTTGCGGCACTAAGCCCTTTAAGTTGAGTTTCGCTAAAGTTGGTGATATAGGGAGCTAGCTCTTTCAGAATTGCCGCCTGCTGTTTATTCAGTTCAGACTCTTGAACTGTATTAGTAGATGTTTTTCCCCCGCCACCCATATCATACCTCTCTTGTCAAGTAATACCTAGTTAACCTAAAATCATAGTTAGCCGAAAGTATCCCAACTACAGCAAGACTTTCAGTGTAGCACGAAAGCAAAATCTTCTCCTGCCCTGTTACTTCCTTGGCCCATGCTATTATTTCTGCTAAAGCCTTGCGCTTCATATCAACCGGAATAAAGCCTTTTTCAGAATAAAGCTCGTGGATAAGAGCCTCAAACCTATCGAAATGCGTTTGAATAGTTACTATCGCATAGCCAACAGGCACCGTAATTCCTTGGAGAACTTGGCTTTCATCATACGCAATCCATATCCCAGTTGTAGGAAGGGAAGCATTAAAGGTCAGCCATTGCAAATAGCTGGCATGAGAGAACTGTTTGCAATACTCTTGCGTTAAGTGGAATTTCTCTATCATCGGAAGAATAACATCAAGTTCTGAAATTGTCTTTACCTTTTTAATGATAACCATTGGCTACCTCCAACAAGGGATATACCCCCCTACCCCACTCATATCAACAGCAATCCACATAACAGGGTTAGGAGAAGATATATCTCCAGGTTTGGTATCCACAGAAAAGCTTGCAGGATTGGACCCTACCACTGTAGAAGTATCAACCCTTATAGCTCCCTTGATATGACAAGTGGCGCTTGCATTCGCTACACCTACACCAAGAACACCCGCATTAGAAAACCTCTTACCGTTCAAGTCAACGTTCTTTACCGCGCCACTGTAATGCACAGCCTCTTGGTCGAGGTATGTAGGCTGAACTTGCAATGCCTGAGCTGTTGTAGCTACACCAGAGAAGACCCCTGTGTTTGCCTTGCCGTAGATATCCAATAGCGCACGGTTGATTTGGACAATCGCTCTATTAAGATCGTCTACTAACCTATTAAGATCACCTGTCTTCTGGACATAGGAAATTTGGTGACTTGGGAACATTACCTTAAACCTTCCTCTTTCTCGTAGTTGTCCATATGTATCAGTCTGATTCTACCTGCACCACTCAATCCCACAGACAAATAGCCTGCATCATCAGTAGGGGGCAGTGTAGCCTTACTTTGCAGATATCCGCTGGTTATCGAGACTATATCCCCAGAAGAAGCAACGAAATCATAGTAAGGTGTAAGTGTTATAACCTGACCAGAATTGTTAAGACTTTGAGTATAAAGCCAAATATTCCTTAAAGTAGTAGTAGGGCTAGGATTACCAAATTCTTTAGTCCTAACTGCCCAAGGAATAGCTTGCCCGAAGTCTGTATTGCCTGTCAAAAATTCACAAACTAACCCAGAGTTATTGCCATAGAACAGTCTATACCCATCCCTTGCCCCACTCCAAACTGACCAGCAATTGACATTGATGTTAGGGAAGACAGACCAAAGATCGTTGGTGTTGTCATAGCACAGCACCGTATTGTTACCGGTCCCAGTCCCATTGTTCATAGCTAAAAGGTAGAACCCCCTAAAGTAAATGCCTGCTGCATCCTGAAGACTTACCCTGTCAAGCCCATCAAGTAGAGGTGCTATCTTGCTATCCTCAAGACTGATATTCTTAAATCGCAGATTGTACTTTATGATCCCTTCATCAGAGAGCCAAAATACCTCTTGAGGCCCAACTGCTAGGCTCTTAGGTGCTATACTACCGTAGCTCGGATGAATCTTGATTAGACTACCATTGTCTATCATCCAAGTAGAGCCACCTTTGAGGATATGAAGAAGGTTCATGAATTCAAACACCCCAGTTATCTCATACCCGTCGTTTGGACTTACGTCTAACACGTTCTCAAGAGGTACGTAATGAGGTGCGTAAGGTTGAGAGAATCTTATCCTACTTGCATATCTTACTCCATCCTCTTCTATCAGATTAAGATAGTAAGTCTGCTGAGATGCCGCCGTGTAAATCCACTTTGCTTTAGGAGGAGGCCATCTAGTTTCATCCAACACTCCACCTAAAACCTCTTGGGGTATATCATCTCTGAACACTGTAGTAGTGTTGTCAGCTATCGTGTAAGCGTGTCTCATGACAGGCTCAGTGATATTTCTCCTATATATCTTGCGTCCAGTCACTCCTAGACTAAAGGGCGCAACCGGAATATTGGTCAAGTTCGCAATAAATCTAGTCGCTAGGAAGGTAGAGAAGATTGTGCCTGAAGTTCCATATATGGTGCCTGAATAACTAGGACTAGATAACTCGGTAGGCCCGTCCATCACGATATTGCTTGTATAGGTAAAGCTTGAGAGAAGAACCCCTGAAGTCTGATAACTTGGGTTACTCTCAATCTCTACCCCACCAGGGCCACGCTTCACAAAAGTTACTTTGTAATATTCCCTCCCATCAAACCCTATCCCTGGTTGATTTGGCGAAGAGATAGTACCCCATTGTGTACCCTCGATCAGCCACGCCCATTTACTAGCGTAGGAGTCTGGGGCTATGTCGGCAGAGGGAGCATACCTATCTATCCGACTGTTTACATAACCAAACCATAAACCTTCCCCGCTAATAGCTATAGAGGAAACCACAGGAGGGCTTTTCACCATCCTGAGATTATCTATAGCAACAGCCGAAGACGTATTTGTAGAGTAAAAATTGATACTCGTTCTACAAGATGTCCATGCAAAACCGCTAGTTATAGCAAAGCATACCTTAGGAACCGAGTGAGTCATCGACCAACTATCGTTGGCAGAGTAAACCCATGAAGACAACCGAGCCAAGTCTACAGAAGCTTGACTATTACCAGCAGCTTTAAAAATTAAGAGTAAAGAACTAACACTTGCTTTTGGTAAAGGCACAGTGAAAATCTGAATCAAATCATTTGTTGTACTAGGTACGCCAGGGGCAAATTCTGTAAGGTTATCACAGCTACTTACATTGACTACTATGCTTTCCGCATCAATCCCGGCAGCAAGTAACAGCGAGTTTGCCCCTCTATCAGTATGAAGATAAGTGTAATCTCTTACTAAATCTCCTGGATTGGTTTTAGACCATGCAGCAGGATCATCAAAGTCACCTATATATTTGATAAACACAGGGCTTGATAACCCTGCATTATCGATCACACTCCCATCAAAAAGTTTTACTGCATTTGAAAGGTTAGTAAAGTAAAGGTAATCGTCGTAAGAAGTTACAGACACATCTCCACTAGCTAGAGTTTCGCAAGAAATGTTTGTGAACACCCCAGAGGTGCTAGACACATACACCTTGCCACCAGCAAAGGCTGTAAAGTAAGAGGTGCCATCCTGTTTGTAATGCTTCTTGAGAGCTACAACAGGGAAAGGAAGGGAAGCATTTACCGCTGTCCCTTCCCTCACATAAGCACCATTAGAAAACAGAATGTTATCTGCTTGCTGGCACTCTTCAGGGCTTATCAGATGTGGAACCGAAAGATTCAACCCTTTAGAAAAGTTAGTTGAAATCCTTCTTGGATCAGTATTCATACTCCCTACCTTCTTACATAGTCAGAGTTAGGCGACACGCTAGACTCTTCCTCAAACATCCCATCATAACTATATTCAAGTTTCTGAACTTCTCTATCATACAGCCCTTGGTAAAGCTGAAACCTAGAGTCGTTATCTTTTAGCATACACTGTGCCACTGTCCAGTACACACTAGCCATGTAGCCTTTTTGTGAAAGCTGATTTGTATCTGTATCAGAAGACAGTGAAGTAGGCTCTTTCACGTATGGGACAACCAAAGTCCCAGAAGTAGAAGGGGGGTATACCCCGATAGTGCTTTCATTTTCCATGAAATAGTTAGTCGGGGTGCTCGGCGTAGCACTTAAAATCTGATCTCTGCCTATCTTCTTCTGATTCTTATGAGTGACTTTATGGACCATAGTACTGTCTTTGAAAGTCAAGTCTTTAGTTTCGTCAATCTTGAGAAAGTCAGACGAGACACTAACAGTCCACACCCCAGACGCCAGAGGACAAGAATAGTTACTTTTAGGGTAATGAACCCTTTCCGCAATCTCACGAAAAGAGTCCACCCCGATCCAAGTATGAAGCTCAGAAGAGGTGAAGAACTTAGTTTCATTCTTCAGCAACGTTACCACTCTATCAAAAATATTCTTCCGATTTATCATTAGTTGAGTGCCTTCCAAGTGCTCATGTTAACCGATAAATAAACAATACCAGAGACGGAATCGTAATGCGTCATGTTAGGGGCTAGGGGTGAACTAGCCGGAGCGGCACCGGTAGACGTAATTTCATCGGTAATAGCTGTTGCTGTGTCTATACACCCTACAGGCATATTCCCTGTTGCCCTACCAAAACCAATCATTCTTATAACATTAGCTGTATTATCTACTAAAGTGTTATTTGATATAATAGGTTCAGCAGTAGCATCACCCCCAACAAGCATTGAATAGCTAGCAGCAGTATTCCCTATAATAGAATTTCCGTCAAACACGGCAGTACCATGCTCTACTGGGTATAAAGCTAAAGCCGCATTACCTCCTATAAAAGTTACATTTTTAACTGAATTGTGAGCGGCATACACTGAGTAAAAAGGTTGACCACCGGACACTCTTACTATCCCACCATTTATTTTTAAAATACTACTTGCAGAAGTTCCTCTTATACCATGGCGACAAAGTTGCCTAACTCCTATTTCAAGATTAGAAAATTCAAGCGCATGAGGAGCAGTGGTTTCAGTAAATATTCCTCGATAAGTATTATCTATCCTTACATTAGTTCCATGTATCCTGTTTTTTGCCGCGCTTACAACGTAGATACCTTCATTACCAGTACCTATATAAACAGTCGGTGCAGTAGAATAACTTCCACCGGGGGAGATTACTTCTATTGCATCCACTTCTCCGCTTGAGTTGATAGTTGTTTCCAGCACAGGGATTGTACCGCCGCCACCATAAATATAAGAATACGGAGCAGAAAGATACCCACTCCCCCCATTTGTTACAGTTATGCTTGCTATCCCTCCCCCAGAAACAGTAGCCGTAGCAGTCGCGCCCGTGCCACCGCCATCAAACCCTGGATAACCATCAATTTCAACGTTTGCTAAAGAGACATCGAACCCGCCTGACAATCTAAGAACGTGAGTCCCAGTAATATAAGAATTACTAAGCTTAGTGTTGGTTATTCTTCCTGTAGACGTTTGATACTGAGGAGGGATATTACCACCACCAGTAACACAGTCTCTATAATAACTACCAAGAAATTGACAATTATCAATAGTAAAATTGGTTGTTTCCCATACATAAACATTCGATCTATCTGTTCTATCTATGATGCAGCGATTCATGTGAATTGTATCGGACATCGAACCAATAACACCATACCCCTCACCTGTCACCCCCGGCAAGTCTTTGATGTTCATATCTTCCAATGTCCAATCAAACCCTTTGAATATAGAAACACCTGTCATGGAATGGCTTACTGTCACTTCATCTATATTACCATCTAAAAATATGCCAAATATCCTTACATGCTCAGTAACAGGTATACTTGCATCCCAAGAAATATTTGTATGCGACCCAAAAAAGTAAAGACGATCTGTGTAAGTACCCGGCTTTAACTTTAGCGTAGCTCCATAGCCAAAAACTGATTGTTTTGAAACAAGGGGAAGCAGCGTACCATCAACAATATATGTTTTGCCAGCCGTAAAATAAACATCCTTGGTTGTAGCTAAGGCTAAAAGTATCGCCGCTGTATCATCAGTTATACCATCCCCAAGAGCGCCCCACCATTCAGGGAGGACACCACCGCCACCACTAGGGCCAATTAAGATTTGAGTCATTTTTCACTCCGCTACATCATAGTATAAACTACCAGCCTCAACAAAAAGATAGTACGGTTCCCCTCCGTCATAAAAATAGGGAAACCTTTTGCCGTCAACCCCGCTAACACAATACAAGAACCCATTTATCATCTTTAACTGATACACAGTCCCATCAACTTCTATTACTACATAAGGAATAGGTATATACCCTAGATTAGATATTTCATCTGCAACTAATATCTTATTAGATAATTTTAGCTGATAATATTTATCTGTAACAGCATCATGCAAAATAGGAAGTCTTATATCATAAGGTAAGGGTGTACGAAATCTATAGTCTCCTTGGTCAAGACAATGCTCATAGCAGACCCTTAAACCAGCAGAGTTTAAAGTTGTCTGAGATATCCTATAAGTGAATCCACAGATATCGCAGTCATAAAACTTTTCGCCTGTAATTGCTCTATCTTTCATTGGACACAAAAAAGGGGCGATAGCCGGGCAACACACAACTATAACCCCTCTTTGCTTGCCCCCCCACTAGCAACCCCTTAAGGAATAATGCTTACTGGAACTTTAGATTTTACCTTAACCGGTTTTTCTACCGATGCTTTACAGTCAACTTTAGCATTGCCACTTGCGCTGATAACTATTTCATTATAAGCACAGCTACTTACGAAGCTTGTGAGAATTATCACTAGGAGCATTTTCATTTCTCATCCCCCTCAAGAGCGCAAAACCCCCAGTAATACATGAACCGGCAATGTCCCACCGTTCTTGTATTGCAGCAAGGATACTAAGAATAAATATCCCAATTATAATTATTCTTGAATCAGTAGCTAATTTCAAACAGGGCTCCTATATCCAAGAACTTTTTCTGTATAATAAGCAGACTCTTTCACCATATCACCTTGGTTGCCACCTATACAATAGATAAGCCCCTGTGCTTTTGCTTCATAATGGAAAAAGGTAACATGGGCAGCTTTCGGGTTAGTAGAACTTTTTCTACCTAAAACAACAATACAGCCAGGAATTGGCTTCTCAAGTTTCTTTCCCCATCTTAAAAAAGACCGAGCCGCCGCGCTGTTTGTACCTTTGAACCCCGCAGTATCAACCACAAAATTAGCAAACTTAGCGCACCAAGGTTCTTCATCTGTGCCTGTATGACCCCTATTGGTATGCTTTTCATACTCCATGATACGTGGGTTTGCATCGGGGCCTGGAACTTCCTTCACCCCAAGTTCTTCTTTAGCCACCCTCAAAAGCTCTAAACACGCTTCACCCGATGTCACCAGCCACCCCCATCAAGAATTTCCTTGTACAACTTGGCGTAGCTAATCGCCATGCTTTCCCTTGAGAATAGTTCTGCCCTGTTCCTACAATCCCACGAATCAATTGCCGTTATTTTATCACCGTCTAACAGACTTGGCAAGTCTTCTACCGTATCTGCAAGATACCCTGTTTCTTCAGTTACAAGTTCTGGAATAGCCCCCGATCTTGTAGCCACTACAGGGCAACCACACGCCATTGCCTCTACCACTGTAAGGCCAAAAGGCTCTTGCCAACCAGCAGTGTTAGGAAGGACATAGCATTTAGCTTTGCCAAAAAGGTCAGCCGCCTTACTTCTACTTACTCCCCCCCAGTACCTTATCTTGCCATATTCTGCACACTCTAACATCAGCCGAGAGACAAATTCCTTATCCTCAACCATCGTATCATCCCCGACAAGATCGCCCGTCAAACCAAGTTGACGAATTGCCTGCACAAAGATATGAGCACCTTTGAACGGGGTCATTCTGGCAAGGAACAGATACCTTTCACCATGATCCTTAGAAAAGGGATACTGATGCAAATCTATGCCATTATAAACATGGCGCGTTGTTATCTTAAGCCCATCGGCTATAGATTGCGCATGATGTTTGCTTATCCCTACTATGTTAGGGTGCTCCACCGGGGGAGGTGTTTGATAAGGAAGCATACCGTGGAGGGTACTTAGCACGTGTAATTCTGGGTATTCCATCTTGAGTAAATAAATATACTTTGCCCAGGTATGGTCATGGATAATGGCATCCTTAAACCTTTGGTCAAGAAGGATAGACGCATACAACTCATAAGCCCTAGCTTCCCACCCCCTCGCATCAGGATCACAAGGACCACAACTTATGTGATTGATCTTTCCTCCACCCCCGATATCCGACCCTTCAGGTGCTACGACATAAACCTCATGGCCTAGACGGTCTAGGCAGACGGCCAAATCTCCTACAACCGCTTCCAAACCGCCGTATCCTTTGGGGAATACGGGAAGCACACCCGACGAGATAAGGACAACTTTCATTCTCTTCTTCTCCTTTACCAACCATATCCTGCAATAACTTTTTGATAGAGTTTTTCATAATCTCCTGCTGCTCTTTCCCATGAATAGTTTAACACCTTGCTTCTTGGGACAAACCCATAAAAAGCATCTTCTGTCCTTTCTAGGATTGCCGTATATTCTTCTTTACTTTTGCAGCAATACCCACCCAAAGGTTGTACTAATTCTGGCATTGCTCCTTTATCTGAGGTGATAACCGGACACCCGCACGCCATAGCTTCAGCGACCACCATGCCGAAGCATTCAAAGTAGTTGACAGGGTAAAGGAAAGCTTTTGCTCCCCGATAAAGATTGCGTTTCTTTTCATGATGTGTTTCATCAAGTGGCAATGGAACATACTCCACTGTAGGTATTCGCTCGATTTTCTTGAGATACTCCTTCCCGTATGCTTCATGATCCCTAAACTCCATACTACCTGCAACTTTGAGATGGAACCCTAGTTCTTTAGACAACTCTAAAGCTAAATCTAAGCCCTTGTCAGGATGAAATCGAGCAAGCCAAAGATAATGCTCCCCCCGAGCAACGGAAGGATCATAGGAATAAAAGTCAGTGTCAATTCCCCAGTAGACCATTTCTGTTTTGAGTCCATATTTCTCAGCGTCCTCCTGCCATGCGTGTGAGCCTGTAACAACGTTGAATGGGGGGCGAGGCATATAATAGGTACGACCATTTATGGTATTTACGATGTTTCTTTTGCCAAATAAATGCCATAGTCTCTCTGCTGCAATATGATCGTAAGAACAGTCATGAACAATATCAACCGCCATGAGTAAAGAATGATACATTTCCTCAACCCTAACCTCAATACCATAATCGATTACCCCTCTTTCAGTATTTGGAATTACGTGCAAAAAACCATTGGTAGGTGTCTTGCTACCTTTCGGCGCAAGTAAATGAACCTCATGCCCCATCTTACCAAGAGTATCAGCCAATCCCCAATAGTAACTTTCACCACCATAGGCTAAGGGAGGGCATGGGTTAGTGTATGGAGTAATGAGAGCTATCTTCATCTTTTCACCAGCATATCTACTCTACCTGTCTTCAGCGCCCACTCCGCTTCTTGCTTAAAGCAGATGATCGGTTCTTCATGGGTATTGAAAGAGGTATTGATAAGTGCAGGCACACCAGTACGCTCATAGAATGCCTTGACAATATCATAATAGAAGGGATTAGTTTCTCGGCTGATTACTTGCGGTCTTGCCGTGCCGTCCACATGCACAACCGCTGGCATAAGCTTTGCCCACTCAGGTACGACTTTCCAACAGGAAGTCATAAAGGGAGCATTTGCTTTGCCAACCTGGTAGTCTATGAGAACTTGGGAGGCGAAGTCCTCAAGAATTACTGGGGCAAAGGGCATAAACTCTGTTCTACTTAGGCGCTTGTTGAGTACATCGTTGATCCTCTTATCTCTTGGATCAGCAAGAATAGTCCTATTGCCTAAAGCCCTTGGCCCAAATTCCATGCGCCCTTGGAATAAACCCACAACATTTCCACCGATGATAGCCCTAGCTACATCATCAGGACTAAGTTTGTTGTGTAGGTTCGGCTTCTCTTTCAAACCAAGATACACATCCTTCTGCCTCTTCACTGGAATAGGATCAAAGGCACATAGAGCCGCGCCGATAGATAGCCCATCATCCATCATGGGAGGTGTTACATAGAAATCCTCAACCATGTGAGCTATCTTCATATTGGTAAGCACGTTAGCGAAGCAGCCACCTGAGACAGCAAGTTTCCCGATGGAGTTTGCCCTTGCCTGGACCCATTCCAAAAGAACACGCTCAAAAGTGGCTTGACAAGAAGCGGCAACGTCCTCACGGCATAATGGGCAACCAGTTTTGTTGTACTCTGCTACCACCTTATTTAAACGCTGGAAGACGATATTTTCCTCTCTTTTCCCTGCCGCCCTTATCCTACCCTTCTCGACCCAGAAAAGTCCGTCAAACAACCCCAAATCTTTGCCAGAACTGGCAAGACCCATCACCTTACCCTCATGCCGATTCGGGGTAAAACCCAGGGCTTCAGTCACGTAATAGTATAACATCCCGAAAGCTTCATCTTCATCCTTCCAGAGACTAATAGCCCTCGACATATGACCGTTGTTGCAGTAATTCACGGACCCGAAAAATTCGTCACCGCCACCGTCTAACGTAAGGACGGTACACTCAGGCCACCCGGACCAAGCATAGGCTAGCGCAGCATGAGCCGTATGATGGCCGACAAGCTCTGCATTTGGGAACATCCGCAGAAAATAGTTACTATCGACAGCATGGGTACGGCCTGAGTGCAGATTAGGAGTAGCTACCATTACTTTATCGAAATCCCACGGTGAACAATGCAGATATTCGCATATATACATTATTGCCCTTGCCGGAATGCCACCCTGTTTCTTGGTCCCTGTAAGCCTTTCCTCTTCCAAAGCAATCAGCACCTCACCGTCTTCTACTACTGCCGCCGATGCATCATGCCCACAGTACAGACCTAAAACCCTCATTTGACCACCACCTTTTTTCTATGTGCTACAAGCAACCAGTTATAGGTGGGCCGACCCTCATGCACACCCTCTTGGAACTTAGTGAAGATTACTGGCTCGATCCCGGCGTCTTCGATGATTTGCTCAAGGCTTTCTTGAGTAAACTGCTGGATGTGCGGATGATGTGATAACTCAGAGTCAGGAGTAATAGAGACAATGGTGTCCTTGTGCTTAGGCAAGCTTTGGAAATAATCCCACAAGTTTGCAAACCCCATCTCAGCAAGGCCACGATCATACATCTCAGCTTTTTCGATCCCAAGGTTGCACCCCTCAACAGGCAAACGCCACTCTTCGTAAATAGTAGCTACCAGGGTTTTAGCTACCCTAGCTGCTTCACTTAACACTTTTGCAGGATCAGGGCAATGCTCAAGCATATCCCCAAGGATAGCAGTATCAAAAGACTGGTCTTCAAAGGGAAGGTTATGAGCATCAGCTTGGACAAAATTTGGATGGTTGTAAACGTCCAAATCAACATGAGTAGCACGATCACCAAAACCACAGGGGTCTTCTCCACATCCGATATTAACTATTTTCCCTTTTGCGAACATCAACTGGTATTCTAGTCTTTTGCTCATTCTTTACCTCTTCTTTTACCTGCTTTTTATTAAGTCTTATTTCTTTTGCCTTGGCAGGGCATGGCTGTTGGGCCAAACATTTTTCAAGACTAGCCATGCCAGGGCAGTTCACTTCTGCACAGGTGACTTTGATTTTCAAGGTTTGAATCTCCTTTCAAGATAATCCCTCGCATCCACTATCTCGTCTTGGGTTAACTGCGATGTCCAGACATTTGAAAAATAAGTTCCACTACGCCCCTTGTACCATAGCTCTCTTAATCCCTTTTCAACCCACTTGATATCAAAATCTTCCTTATGGTTGTAAATATAAGAACCCTTATATGGCTGAAAAACTGTGAAATCAACATCGTCAAGTTGAACTTCTGAACAGAATTGAATTGTATCAGAAATTGTTTCTCTTGATTCAGAGGGTAGGCCCACGATAAAAAAACCTTTGACTCGAATTCCGTGTCTGTGAAGCATCCTAATAGCTTGCTTGATTGTGGCAATGTCTTCTCCCTTTTGAATTATCTCTAGTATCTTGTCAGACCCAGATTCTATCCCGATACCAATCTCAGCACAACCTGAGTTAGCCATTTCATGCAAATCACTGTCATAAAGATGCACCAGCATATCAGCCCTAGCAAAACCACGCCATCTGACATTCCAAGGCGTGATAGCTTTTGCGATAGTAGATAACCTATTAGGATCAGAAACAAATATATCATCAAAGAACATAAAAGCATTGTACCCGTAATCATCTTTCAGACTCCTTAACTCTTCTATGACTTCATCAGCAGGGTAAAGGAACACCTTACCAGCAGACTTGCAGCAAAAGGCACACGAATAAGGGCAACCCCTAGATGTCATAACAGATGTGGCTGGAATTCCGTCTATCTCATAATGATACTTGCTAAGATCAATAGCATCTCTATCTGGTCTTATATACGCACGGTAAGGGGTAGAGATAAGATCACAGTTCCATGACATCACAAGCGGCAGTGACCTTTCGCCACACCCTATAACCACCGAGTCAAATCCATCTCTTTTACACGATTCAGGGTCTACCGTTGCGTGAGCACCACCAATGATAATCTTGGAATGTGGATTCTCAGCTAAGATTTTATCCTTTGCTTGGAGCGCTAGATGATACTGAGGAGTTGTGGCAGATATGCCATAAAAAGAGAAACCTTGGGGTATCTCACTTATGAGTCCATCGTGGACCATTGCCTGTACGCCGTGAAGCTTTAAGGCCGCAGAAAGATAGAGTACCCCAAGATTAGGGAATGTCTTATCGTCCACCAGAAAAGGGGAAGGTAAAGACACAAGACAGATTGTAGGTTTCATTTTAACGCTCTCAGTTTTGTTGCCATTAGTTTAGCCAAGGTGTCTGAGAGCGTTATGTATCTTGTTCCTTCTGGTTTATCTTCTTCGTAGCCATACCTATGTGCATTTTCCAGCACACTAGCTACAAGTTCAATTGTTGTTTTGCTGTCTAAAGACAAGGAATATTGCACTACTTTTCTCATAAATTCAGTCTCTCTCTCTTCCCGGTCCAGTCAAGAGCACAGAAGTCAATGTGCTTACATTTAACGGCTGGATCAACATGAATTGGTATTCCTAGCTTGCGAACCTTTTCAAAGAAATAAAAGTCTTCAGACACTCCATCTTCTTCTCTACCCTGTGTCCATAGAAAATAAGGCTGCTCAATCCTGTCAAAGACTCTCAAATCGATCAGACAACAGCCAGCACCTACCACTATATCAGGATGTGTAAACAACGGCTGTGAGTCCAGAACTTCAGGAAGCACAGGAGCATACCTGCATTGGCCGGTAGGAGACTGCTGTATCCAGACCCCAGGAGCTTCGTGCTTGCTCCCGTACACACCACAGACTATAGGCAAGCGCCATTGCCATAACCTTGCCAAACCTTCAGGGGGGAGAGTGACATCAGAGTCAAGAAAGAAGATATGACTTGCCCCAGTGCGTTTAGCCTGAGTAACCAAGTCACATCTTGCCCGGTCTATTGGAAGACCACGATTGGCTATGATAGTAAAAGGAACGGGCGATTGCAGTATTCTCAACTGAACCGCCCAATCAAAAGTAACTATTCCGACATGAGGAATAGCTATAACGATAGACTCACCGTGAGTCTGACTTTCCCATGCACCAATTCCAGGCATCCGAGAAATCCTTATTTACCGAACACAAACCAGTTGATTAAACCAGAGGAGGAAGCCGTACCACCCCCTGTATGCCCACGAATGTCTATGCAATGACCTGAAACCACAGTCATAACACTCGCAAGACCAGAGACTAGAAGACCCCCGAATTGAGCACCGCCATAGACAATACTGGATAACCTTGTAGATATTGCTAATTGTCCACCGGAAGTTGAAACGGACCCTTTATCAAACCTGAGAAGACCATCTACACCGGAAGGCCCGATATAGAGTTCATGGTCTTTCTCGCCTATAGCATAACCGGAGCCGGTTACTGCTATACCATTGTGGTGTGTTAAACCCATTTGTTATACCTCCGCACCTTAAAAGGCAGGAAAGGTGCAGTGCTTGTTTCGGCAACGCCGATTCGCAGCAAAACACCCCCCCCACGAAGTTATGTGACTTTTATGCCACAACCATTTTGAAATGTCAAGCCCCCGGTGTTCCCATGACCCCACGCCAGCCAGAGAAGCCACAGACGAAGCGCATGTATGCTTTGAACTTGGCATCGCCAGTGTCGAAATCATCGCCATTGTCGAAGCTCAGGGACTCGCGCCAGAAGAACCGCAGGTAATGATCCTCTTTTGCACTGAACAAAAACCACGCCGAAGAAGAAGTAAGGTAGTGGCAGACCATATAAGAAAGGTCTTCACCCTGCAACGCATTAATCTCGTTGTCAGAAGTATGCGGTTTCTTCTCGCTGTCCAGAAGTTCTTTAGCCATCCATTTAAGCTGGTAAGGGATAACCAAAGTGCGAGGTTTTACCAGAATAGGCATATCCCTATCGTCTGTCATACCTTCCATCAAGTCGATTGCAGACTGAAGAGAGGTGATAGACAAGTCAGAGTCAGTTGCAAGCCGATTAGAATACGGGCCTGACCCTGCGCCAACCGCAACGTTGGGGTGTGCCACAGAACACAGTGGTTGACCATCCAGTCCAGGATAGGCAGCAGAGAATGCATTGTTAATCACGTTCCATGCATAAACTTCTTCAGTCTGGTGCGCGGAACGAGATAAAGCACTCGGCATCCTCTTAATGATGTTGTGTTGATCGTCCACATAGAGTTCATGAGTAACCCTAAACCCAAGGCCGAACGGCACAGGGGTATAGGTTTTCAGTTCACCCTGGAACGGATCGTCGTAAGTGGTAGGTTGCCCCTCAAGTTTCTGGACCATCGGGCCAAGCCCCGCCACCTCTACATCCTGCTCGAAAGCCCTTGAGGTACTCTCAACTGTAAAAACGTTGGGATACTCTTTAGGCCGCATTCCATACTTCTCAAAGAATATTTCATGCAGCACAGGTTGAAGCAGGTGCGAAAATGCAGTAGACCTAGAAGACATTTCCCCCCTCCCTTACAGCGCCAAAGCAACAGGCGAAGAAGTGTTCAACATAATGCTGTTAACCAACTGACAAGTTGGCGCAAGCATCTGGAAGTACACCCGCCCATAGAATGAAGGTACATTATCCTGTTCAACAAACCCAAGGACGCGCACCATACCGGTTGACACGTTAGCCCCACCTTTCAGCTTGTCAACGTAAGTCCTTCCGCTAAGGGAAGTCAGGCCGTATGTCTGGAAGCAGTCCAATGCAGCAGTCTGAGCATTGGCCGACACAGTGGAATGGCCTACGTTACCCACGAAGACGGTATCAGGCGTAGCGAGAAAAACCCCGATCTTGGACGAAGCAACCCCCTCCGCAGGGTCAGCGGCAAAACCAGCGATGCCGTACCCGCTTGCATCGGTGCCGGGTTTGGTCAACCCGATCCTGCTCCCAACAGCACCGGACATGCACACCATTTCCCCTGCGAGGAATGTTTCAGCCCCAAGCTCAGGGAAATGCCATACAGGGACGTTACCCCCCTGCAAAAAGACTCTAGGCTGAATCCCTACCAGATCAGTGATAGAAGACCCTGCCGAGTTCTTCCTAGACATAACTCCCTCCTACTCTTCAAAGGTTTTAACCTTCAGTTGTGCAGCTTCTTGTTTAAATTGGTCAACAGCAGCCTTAGTAGACCGCTTAGTTTTTACTTCTTCTGCTTGTTCCCTTCTTTTGTGCAAGTCAAGGGGGATTTTCCCCAAGACTAGATCACCAAACTCCGATTCAGGGATAACTTCATACCCTTCCGCTTTTCTCACAGCCATGTTTTGTTTGCGAGTGTTCAAGCCGCGATAATGGAATTTGTCAGGCTCAGTTTTAAACTCGTTGAACGGGTCGAACTGAGGACTTGCAAGCGAAGGTTCACGCACAGGAGTTGGGTTCCCTATCCTAACATCATCAGGAATATAGAGAGGAGTAGCCCCTGTTTCATCAGGTTTCCCTGGTACAATCCTGCTCATTTTTCACCTCATAGACCGCATTTCATTTTGCCAATGGCGTACTTCTTAAGCGCATCAGCAGGAGAAAGATGATTATAGAGTTTCAACGCTATCCTCTTTTCTTCATCCGAAAGAACAGGGTCTTTTTCTTCGCCCTCACCGGGGAGCCGAGGAGCATCTGAGCTTTCCAACCCAGTAGTTACTTTTTGCTTTCCCTTTTCCCGGTGTTGCTCCAGCACTTGTGCTCTGAAAGCTTCAGGATCAAAATGCAACCCTTTCACCATCTTAAATACCTGCGCCACGATCCCCGGTTGAAGTCTCATATGAGGTTGCAGACTAATTAACTGGTCTACCTCTCTTTCGTACTTTTCAAACTCAGGGTCAGAGCGAAGCTTTTCCTTTTGTTGTTCATACAAGAAGTCAAGTACAGGCCCAACAACTTGCCTAACCACCTTTTCAGTGGCCTTTGCAGGTTCCCGAAAGAAAAGTTGGTCCGTGTCTTCTTCCTCTTCAGGAAGGGAGGCCGGAAGTTGAGAGGTTTGCTGTGCTTGCAGAGTTTCTAAGGCTTGCCTATGCTGAGCGGCTTCTTGACTCTTTTGAGTAAAGCTTGCCTCAAGTTCTCTGTAACTTTTTTCCAAGTCCTCTTGTGTTTTAAATCTGCCAAGGATCAGTTCGCCACCTTCTGAGTCCGTCTTACCGGATTCCTCATTAGGCTTTTGTACTTCGTTCATAATCTTCCTCTTCTCTCTCTATTTTGTCAAGTACTATCTCAGGTAAATATATCATTATCCTTTCTGTGATGTCATAGACTCCTAAATAAAAATCTGGCTTGACATTGGCCTTAGCCGCCTTGATAGATTCTGATAACGCTCTTTTAGATTGGTCCTTCATTTCCTCCTTGCATAAAGCCCATGCCGGGGATTTCGCCAATTCCCTCAATAGTTGTATTGCTTCCTTCTTGCCCATTCATCATACTCCCTATTTGATTCATAAAGTCTGTGACAGCAGTTCCCTGCCCGTAAGCCTCCTTAACAATTTCAGGCAAATCAGGGACATAACTTTCGACATCCATTTTTTCAAATGACCTAACAAGGTCTTTAGCCATTGTGTAATAACTTCTAATAACACCATGCACAAAAGTTTGAAGGTCAGGAGGCATCTGTACCGTTGGTGACATTACAACTGTTAGCAGTTGAATCATCTGTGAAAATATCCCACCAAGTTGTTGCAACATCATCAGGTTAGTTTGTTTCTCAATTTCCTTATTAACGCTTAGAGATGTTGCAGTACACGAAAAATTATAAGACTCCCTCACTGAATCTTCCTCAAGATTGGGAAGATATATTTCATCAAGGGTGTCTTCAGGGCCATCAACTATATACACCTTTTCAGGCCGATACTGCGCATACAATTCTATAATCTGATAAGCAAGTTCGGTAAAAGCTTTACGAGTGTTGTTGATAACTAGATCAAAATGCCGTCCCGACTCTTGAAGCAAGGCAAGAGTACCGGTTGCCGTTGCACGGCTTTTCATACTGGCGCTTTCTCTACCTAATGTGTAGTCAGTTACTTTGGTTCTTCTCTCATGGTAATCACGAAGCATATTATGGAGTACAAAGTTTGACTGGTGGACATCCCCTAAAGAAAACTCCTGAAGGTCAGTAATATCATCAAGGTCAAAAGTTTTCCCAGGGTATACTGTCATATCACCCTTATTTCTTTCCGTTCCTCTCCTACGTTTAAAGCATTTGACATTAGCAATCGTCATGTTGTCAATCGTTTGGTTAGTAGCTGTGTTTATACCTTCCTGTAAATGCTCACTTTGTTCACAAATACCTTTACCAAGAATTCTTTTTACTCTTGCTTGATAAATATTTCTTATAATAGGCCGTTTGCCATGTTTATAAGGAAAGTGCATCCAGCGTAAAATAGTCCTAGACTCTCTATGAATAGTCATGACAGTTCTTTCAGGTATGCCGTCACCATCTATATCATAGTCAAGGTAAACTTCATGCAGTGTGTATTCTTGCAATTGCTCAGGCGCAGTACGCTGCATATTTTCTATTTCTTCTTTTGTCCCGGCAAGGTCTTTACCTTCCCCACTTTCCTTAGTAGAAGGTTCAGGACGTTTCCTTAGCTTATCAACGTTCTTGTAAATTCCTCTAGCTTCCCTTGCCTTTAACAAATTCCAGTGTGGCCTAAACCTATGAGATACCCAAGGAGAAGATTCGATATCTTTAGCATTAGTAGGAAAAATTACATCTTCGATAGCAATTATATCTACCTTAGCATCATCATCCTCTATTAAAGTATCTCCTATTTTAACTGCATCGGTAGACCAGTATGGCTTTATATACCCAGTTCCCATCTTATTTTTTTCAAGAATCCATTGAGAGCCAATCTCATGCAGGTCTACAACATTAGTAAAAGTTTCCTGTAAGAACCTTTCGATCTTAGCACAGGCATCCTTGCTTACACCTTTCTTTTTAGGTTTAATTTGGATATAAGGCCGGATACTGAAGAGTGTATTTACCTCACGCGAATGAATTGTTTCTACAGCTATAGCTGAGAGAGGAAGAGATATATTACTACAATTGGGCCAAGGAAAATCTTTGGCAGGTAATATTTCCTCATACTGCCTAATCCACTTGTCCCACCTTTCCTCAAGTTTAGTCCTATCGTTCAAAGCTGTAGCAATTTCATCGCAGATATAGTTAAGTACCTCTTTTTCTTTTTTGGCACTAACTTTAACTAAGGTATCTTGAATAGCCATTATTTTTCTCTCAGTCTATGTAGATATAAAGGGTGCCGCTCGGCACGCACCTAACAAACATATCTCCCATCCATTGGTTAATCCTATTAACTTGGCTTTGACCTGACACCTCAACAACCATATGATTATAAACCCTACCTGTTGCATCCTTTTTCGAGATTATAAGAGAAGATGTCGAGGTAAGATCAGGCTGAAGCCAATAAAACCTTTCAACCTTTACGTTACCTTTCAAGATCAACTCATTCATGGTCCCTGAAGTAATTACTATAGGATTGTTCCCTGTAATGCTACTTCCATTCATTTCCTTGCCCTCCCTAGTAAACACCGATATTAGGAGCACTCCCGCTGTAAGGCAATGATACCCCTTGATTGTCAGACCATGTAATTGTAGAGTTCACAGTTATCTGGTTAGTACTGTAATTTACATCAGTAACCAATCTAGTAGCCCCTCCTATCTGCACGGTATCTCCTACAGTTATCCCATTACCGTCATGAAAATAAGAAGCATCATCAACAGTTATGACAACGCCAGAACCACTGCCATTTGCTTGGGTTAATTCCCATCCAGCCCCAATAGCAGGAGAACCCACAAGTGGTTGATAACTATTATTTAAGTTAGGATTAGCATACAAATTACCAGTCCAGTCTGAAGATGCTGATTCCTGCTGAGCTATAGTTCTTCCAGTTGTATTCCAGATAACAGTTTGTGTACTATTTCTCCAAATTATATTACGCCTAAACTGATTACCTGAAATAAGACTGCCACTCTGCAATGTTATTTCATACTGTCCTGTATTGCTAAACACTATATTATTTTTATACACATTATATCTACACCATGAATCAGGAGAACTATTGTTTGTCCCGACATAAATAGCGCCGTTGGCACCTTCTGTCCCATATACTCCATTTATTACATTGTTATACACATGATTATATTGTGCCGTATTCGGAAGCCATCCAGAAGAATATAAGTACGTTTCCGATCTAAGCCCTCTTGCATTAGTTATATTACCAGTTCCTTTAATAATATTATATCTAAAGATATTACGTTCACCTAATAACTTAAACACAGTAGGGTATTGGTCTACAGGTGAAGTTTGGACATAAAAAGTATTATACTCAACAACATTATAAAAAGTGTTCATATATAATTGCGCAGCACAACCATTGATATTCTCAATCGTGTTATACGCAATATAGTTATAATTACTAAAGTTAGGTGCGCTACTTTGAGTCCCTGCTAGAGTAAAAGCATAATGTGTAGCCCTATTCATCAAGTTATTAGTTATTACATTATAATTGCAATCTTGATCTAGGTCTAACCCATCATGCAACCCTGAATTATTTTGATGCTGGATTGTATTAGCATGAATAATATTGTAATCAGACCCCCATCCATATATAGCTGCCCATCCACCATTAGAAGAAGAAGCATAAATATAACAATTTTTAAGCGTTATATGGTTTGAGAAGCCCAGAAACACAGCAGCACTATTAGTTCCAGGTTGAGGACTATTATTAATGCTTGTATTGTCATTCCATATTTCAAACCCATCAATAGATGCATATTGTTTACTGTAAGCATCAAACCCTTTAATTTTTGGTTTGGCCCCTGTCCCATAAACTATATACATTGTAGGATTAGAAACAGAACCAGACACAGGTTCAAGGTCTTGAGTCCACACCCCACCAGCGGCAAAAGCAATCACGTCACCAGCAGATGTTGAAGAGTTAACCTTGCCAACAGTACACCAAGGCTGTGCTAAAGTCCCTTGCCCTGAATCGCTACAACCTGAATTGGAAACATAGTGGTCAGGGGTTACTTCTCCCCCCGCCCAAGTTTTCCAAATCCCGCCGAGATAAATCTTGACAGTTGGAGACTTCCAAGTCCCGCCAAGGTAGACTTTGACAGGTGCAACCTTCCAAGTCCCTCCAAGATATACCTTAACCCCATCATTGGCTGCATAAGAAAAAGCTGCACTAAGAAGACAGATCAAAATAGTAACTATTTTAAAAGCCATTTTTACAGTCCTGTCGTGTCAATCCAAAGGTCACCAGATGCCGGGGAAGACGGTGTTGATGTCCCTACAGTAATTTTAGTTGTGCCTGAAAATGCCGTGGTAGCCAAAGCACCAACCTGTGTTGCCGTAATCCCGGTTAAACTCGCACCACTCCCCGAAGGATTAAGGGGGGTATACCCATAAAGTGTATTAATGTCAGACGAGGTTGCTGCTGAAACCGACCCTGAACCGTTGGCCTTAAGGATACCATTAACCGTACCTGCCCCTCCCCTTGCAGCGGCAACTGTCCCACTAGAAAGATTACTTGCACTAAGGGTCGTGAGAGTCGAACCATTGGTAGTAGTAGAAAAAACACCAGACGTTGAATAAGCAAAACCTGTGCCTGTCGCCGCTGATAAGACCTTACCCGTAGTTCCACTAAAAAGGCAAAACTGACCATTGGTCGAGGAGGAAGGAAGATTTGAAGTAGGCAACTTAGCATCGAGAGCCGTTTGCAAATCTGTCTGGTTAGAGAGTGTTCCTATAATAGTTCCCCATGTTCCACCACCAGCACCTTGAGCTGCTACAAAACTAACAACAGCAGCCTGAGAAGGAACTTTAGTGTTAGAGTTGGCTGCTAAGTTTGGATCAGTATCAAGGTAAGATAGTGGCATCTGTTGCACGTTGTCTACGCTACCAAGAGATATATCAGACTTAGTTAAGGTAACATTGGATGTCAGAGGATACCCTTGTATGGTTCTGGAAGTAGGAACTTTAGAACCTAATGCAGTGTTCAAGTCTGTCTGAAAAGAGAGTGTCCCGGTGATAGACCCCCAAGAAGGTGTGGCAGTGTTGTTATCAACATAGGTTTTAACAGCAGCCTGACTAGGAACTCTGACATTAGAATTTGCAGTCATGTTACTATCTACGTCAAGATAAGAAATAGGTATTTGTTGTACGTTATCAACATTAGATAAACCTATATCAGACTTATTTAATGTTATATTAGCATCTAATGTATACCCATTTACTGTGCGTGTGGGAGCAACTGCCCCGACATCAACAGCGGTGAGAGAAATGTCGGAGGAAAGAGCCTTTAAGTTTACAGTTCTGGTAGTGGGAACCCAACTACCTGTTGTAAATAATGCACGTAAAGCCCCAATAGTAATAACCCTATCCCTATGCCCTAAATTTTGAGTGCTATCGTACAGGAAAGTAACGGCTGTATCTGAAGGATTAGTTATCAGTGAATAAGATGTTATGTTCGCAGCAATAGTTACTTTTGGAAATGATAAGACTACTATGAGCCACCAGATTTTTCTCATAACCCTCTTTACCTCATTCTAAAATAAGAATTAAGAGCTAACCATGATTTTGCATCAGCTACTACCAGCCAAACTAAAGGCATCCCAAATGTCCCAAGATACCCCAACGATACTACCCTGGCATTAAGTTGAGAGGCAATATTGTTTTGATATCCCCAAGAAATAATTGAATTAATACCGAAAGGGTTATCAGGATCGCTAATACCTTGAGAATCAAATATTACATTGCCTTCAGAGTCCAGCCAGTCAGTACCTATAGAGTCTGTAATGCCACCAATAGAAATAGGGGAAGCAGGGGCATCAGAATACCCTAACGTTGGAACCCTTGAGTTAAGTGCAGATGTAGGGTCAAGCCAATAACCTTGAGTTACTACCGCCCTAGTATCGTATCCCATATCTTGCGCCACCTAGATTTTTCTTTCTCTTGGTATTTATCATCGTAAGCTATAGTTACCCCTTCCTCTTTTACCGAGACTTCTCCAAACTTTTCTGGCAGTTTAGATACAGCCAAGTAAAATATCTTATCCATTTCTATTTTATGCACATCCTTTGCTATTTGGACGCATAATTCATCACCATTTCTGAAGATTTTGCCTTCCTTAGCATAGGTCAATAATACATTCACACCGAGAAAAGGGTCCATCCCTTGAGACTTTAACCATGCAACAAACCTTTCTTCGGTAAAGTTATATTTTTGAAGATATTCCTGTGTCATTACCCACCCCTAATTCTTTCCGTGTAGTTTACATTATCTATGAGTGAGAACCAAGAGGAATAGTTAGTTGCGTCCGTTCTCATATAAAGTCTATTTGGGAGATATGTTTTATCAATAAATAGGTCTTCCCATGCAAACCATCTCACAAGTCTCATTGTATGAGCCATTGTGCCAGAGGTAAGAGATTCAGAATCAGCAATATTAAAGTTTGCTATACCACTAGGGACACCTGATACGGCATCCATAATTGCTGAGATACCAGAAACATCAACCGCAAGACCCGACACGGCAGCAAGCAAATTGTCCATACCTGAAACTACAACACCTTCAGACAGGCTAGAAAGTTGAGTCATTAAGTTTGTTAATCCAGATACTTGGGCCAAACTCAGGCTAAGTCCAGACACGGCAGGCAACACATCATCTAACCCGGATACATTGATAGTCGCCCCAAATGTGGTTGAGGAAGTAAACGAGTCTCTAACAGTCTCCCAAACCTGTTTTGCAGTAGAGGATATATTGCTGGGGATAGAACTGACAGAAGCAATGATCGGAGCGAAACCTGAGGCAACAGCCGTGGTAGTCCCAGAAGTAGCTGTAAGAATCCCAGGCAAACCTGAGACGTCATTCTTAAGCCCTGAAATAGCAACTATCACAGGGGCAAACCCAGAAGCCACATTGTTTGTAACAGCAGAAGTTGCAGCAAGCACATTCGCTATATTACCTGCTAATGTAGCCGAAGAGGTGTATGTCGCAGTCAAACTATTCCAAACTTGTGCTGCAATGGTTGAGACATCAACCGTCGCCTCTCCTGCATTCGTCAAGTCAGTGACTCTTGCAATTTGAGAAGATGTATGAGTAGAACCCCAAAGGCCCACAAGCGCGTTTGTGTGCGTCCCTGGACGAAGAACTACAGGGCCGCTGGAAGCAGCAAGAATACCTGGTAAACCAGACACATCGTTCTTAAGACCAGAAACGGCAGTTATAATATGCGTTGCGCTATACCCAAGATTTTGACCCAATATAGTTTGATCTAGACAACCTGAATTAGCGGTGATTTTGATAGCCCAAGTATAACATTGCATTTCAATTGCTGTAAGATTTGTTATGGTATACACACCGTCACCCGGTATGCCAGACATTCTACCGCTAAGAGAAGTATACCCACCATTGCCAGGATATCCGATAAAAATAGCTGATATCGAGGTTGTATTAAAGTTTTTGGCATAAGTACCGGAAGCTGTTATCAAAGGAAACAATATTCCAGACATTGCACCATTGTAAGTACCTTGATACATTTACGCCCCCCTAAAACAACCTCTAAATATTCCGTTCCCTAAAACTGTAATAGGTAATATTAAACTTGAATCAAGCGATATTGTTTCAACACCAACTTTACTGATACTCCCAGAACTTGTTATTGCAGCAGGCCAACCAGATGCCCATGAACGAGCCATATAGTTGCCTCCTGCCCCCGAACCGAGACAAACGCAGCCAGGGCTAGTTGATCCGTTGATAAACACGCAAAACATATAGGTTGTTGAGCTTGTTAAATCTACTGGGGCATCAAGTGTATCAGTGTACCAAGCGGGGGAAGCATTAGGTGTGACAGAAAAACTAGCCTCTGCCAGTTTGCTAGTGCCAGCAGAATCCCAAATAGAGAGTTTAACGTCACAGTTATAATCTATCGAGTTAGCATGAAATCCTACAGAACCAATAGTTTCAGATGCAGCAGCAACAAAAGTACCATAATAAATGTTATCATTATAAATACTTACAGTTGTACCACCATCGTTGTAAGTTCTAGTAGTTGCCATCCCTATCTTCTCCAATCTAGTTTACAACTCTAGCATAAATGCAAACAAGGAGTCAATAACCTGTCCTCTTATTCATGCTATTAAGCTTTTCTTTTTCTTCCCTTAGCATTTCCTCGACTTCTTCTTCTTTGGTTGCTCTGCATGGGCTATCATTTGCAATGTACTTTAAACAGTCCATAAGATGGAATTTGCCGGTCTTTTCATTCTCCCAGGTATAATCTTCTATTTCTTCTAATATCCTTTTACAATTTCTAAAAATTAGAAGTTTCGGCCTGAGTATTGTTTGATCCCCGTAAACCGGCACTGGCCTAAGTTTATCACAGATTTTATACCAAGCTGGTTCAAACTTGTTATTTGCTTCGATACAGGGAATGCCATTGCGTCTAAACTGCATTTGTACTGACATTGTTTGACCACGGAGTTTATCTATTAACTTAGCATTTGGGTCAATTAAATACCTGTTGACTGGACATTTTTTCTCAACTCGTTTAAGTTTGCTCGAAATTTCGGGGATGGTAAGATCAGGCTTAAACATCTCATGGCACAAATACCAAGTGTTGTATTCATCAACCGTAAGCCAAAGAACACCAGTAGCAGTAGATGGGTGTGGATCAATAGCAGAATAAACAGGCCAATGTCCCGGAATCCCAAACGGGTCGATAAGATGATGTTGCCTAGAAAATCTTTTGTAGATAAGACCAGACCACGAAACAAAGCATCCGTTATACTGTTCCTCAAAGGCATTTTCCTCAAGTTCACGTTTTGCCCTATCATATTCATCTTTATCAAAGGTTGGATTTTCAATAACCTTGATGTTTATCTTTGCCCAATACTCAGGATCACCCTCAGTAAAAGGAACATAAAATCTCTTGTATAGCCAGTTGAACCCGTGAGGCGTAGTAGGGACAATAACACGACCTTTACGAGAACCAAGCCTAGCCCGTAGATAATTATCATAAGTCTCTTCTTTAAGCCTTGACCCTTCAGAGAGAATAAGCCAATCAATTTCCTCACCCAAAAGCGCATCAGGGTTTTGCTCAGATTTAGTAAAGACTTCTGATCCCCAAGGGAATAGTAAAGTTTGTGGCCCTGGTGTGGTAAAAGATACATTTAACTGCCTCTCAGTCTTAAACCCCAGTTTCCCTACTAAAGCATCGTAAATATAACGGAATTCTTTAGAAGGTTGATCGTACGAAGGGCCGACAATCCAGCCTCTTGTTTTTGGTTTCAAGATGTCAGGTAGAACATCCATAGCCCCACAGAGAGACTTGCCAAAACGAGAGCCAGCACCGATGAACTTAAATCTAGCTTTACTATCGTGTAATTCCTGTTGGGAAGGGGAAGGTGTGTACCCAAGAGTTTTGTAGATAGCTTCTGCTACCTTATCCATAATTAAACAAGACCTTTTTCAAGATATAATTTTGTATCTCTTTAGCTTCTTCTTCTATCAACAAAATCAATTCTTGATATAGTACACTTTCTTGCGTCAAAAGAGCAAGCATCTCATTAAGGGCTTGGATAGGGTCTTTACCTTCCATTTGGGCTTTCAAAACGACCCTATTAACAAAATCATGGCTCATAGTAGATAAATGGCTCCTGGCCGCACTTCTCGATATATTGCATACTAGGCTTATGGAAATAAAGTCCAAACGTTCCTTCCACATCACCGCCAAATTCCCGGCTCTTGGAGCAGTTCACTAGACAGTCATACTCCAATAGTAACTTTTCAAAGTTGGGTCCGAAGCATTGTTTATCACTACACTCCCTGTATTTGTCTTCTTTCTTTTTATTTCTCCAAATAGAGTATACATTGTCAGGCAAATCTGTCAGTTCACTAGTGCCTTTAACATCCATCTTTCCTGGCTTCTCTTCTTCGCTTGCTCCTTTTTTGGCATGTGCTATCACATTTATGTTGACATTGTACGTTTGAGCATAATTTTGCCATTCATCCATGAATTTTTTCTGCCCTGCATAATCATCTGGGTCAATCCCGCACTTCATTAGACTATCTATGATAAAAAAAGTGCAACCATGGTCTACTCTAGCTCTATTAAATATCATTTTTAGTCTTCTTAGCTCTCCTATACCAGTTTTATCATAGATAAATATCTTTTTGCCAAGCCAATTCATACAGTTTTCTATCTCTTCTTCCGTAGGATTAGCTTTTCCTAGTGCTTGCCGCACCATTCGATAAAGATTTTTCTCTCCTGGCATCTCAAATGACGCCAAAGCCCCTGGCTCCCCGCAAATAGCTTGCTCTAACATGCATTGGTTAAGAAAAAGAGATTTACCATGGCCGTTATAGCCTGACCATAGGGAAGTTTCACCCTTCACTACTCTGAAAGGTATCTTATTCCAGTGAAAAGGTGTGCCAATCTGCCCATCTTTAGGGAAAAACCTATTTTTAACAGACTCGATAAAGTCACTAGCTGGCCTAAGTAATGTCTCTTCATACTCATTACCTGACATATAGTTCCTCTAATTCAACTTGTACCTCGTCTAGCCATCTTTCTTGGTTTAACCACGTAGAAGCGTGAGGAAGGTAATCTTTCTTACCTAAGTGTTTCTTGCTTTGTTTCTGGTTCTCTAATGCTTTTATGATGTAATCTTGTACATCATAGTTGTACTTCTTCGCCAGAATTTTATCCCATGCCTTTTTCGCCGGTTGTTTCGGTTGACTTCGATCAGGCCAGTTCTTCCAGAACTCTTCAAAACGGTTTTGGGGTCTTGAAGGGGGGAAGTATTCTACAGGGGGTAACGGTTCCACTGACCCGAAAAGATCAAGCTCGACCCTCCTCTTTGTTTTTGATGGTTCTATTGATGGTTCATATATAAGGGGTGCAACTGGCTTCACCCCCCCGGTGCAACTGGCTTCACCCCCCCCCATAAAAAACGTAGTGTTTTCTAGGGTGCAATCTGCTTCACCCCCACCCAAGAGAACCCGGTAAAGATTAGAGCCTTGTGTCCCGAAACGTGTCAATCTCGTTTTCGCTTCAAGGATGCCCAGTTCGATCAAGCGAGAAATGTTGTATTGCACCGCCCGTTCACTTATGTCGCACTTTTCCGCGAGAACTTTGATTCTAGGCCAACAATAGCCATCATCATTGGCATAGTCACAGATAGATAAGAGCACAAGCTTTTGTGAGGCATTCAATCCACTTGTTCCCCAGGCTTCAGTCATTAGTTTGATAGACATTATAATACTCCCTTATGGTCTATCATCTTGATAAGTTCTTTGACAGCTAACCTAATTATGTCTGAGAGATTGCAATCATTTTCTTCTGCAAGTTCCCAAAGCCGATCCTTATCTTTCAGATCACACATGAAACTGGTTATCTCAGATTCAACCTTCCGTCTTTGTATCATTTCTCCAATCTTCGTTTTTGAAAGTCCCACCTTGTTTCCTCCATTCTACATTGAGAGCTTTTATTTCTGTTTTAATAGAGTCTGGTACGTTTTTGCGTTGTTTAATAGTATCATGGCACTCAAAACAAGCAGGAATAGTATCGTAATCAGAACACTTAGTACTCATTCCTCCAGTATAGGCATGATGTGCTTGTATAGCTGTCACAAAAGGGGGTCGTTTACAGCGCCAACATCTATGCCCTCTGACAAAAGCAAGATATTTATCATCCCTGGCAGGTTTATTTTTTGGAAAGGAGTTAAACTCTCTCTTTCTCGCACCGGACATGATATAAAAGCTCTCCGATTGCCCCTGAATAACTTTGAAAATCAAAGACAGGATCATGGCAGATGTCACATTCGCCTAAAGTGTCTGAACTTGTCCATTCAATTACTTTGAATGCGTCTTCTGAATCATCATAAGTAATCATGGTTCCTCTAGCATCTGAAGGCATACCAGCCTCAATAAGTTTTGATCTAATTAAGACATGAGGAAATGTATGATTCAAAAATTCTTTGTGAGGAATTTTTATTTTGATCTTCATTTTTTTAACCTCTCTTTTATCTCTCCAAAGGTTAATCGTGACTTCCACCATTGTTTTTGGGTAGGAAGTAGTTTTCTCTCTTCATCTTCGTAAAAATTACACTTGACAGGGCCACCTTTCAGGATTTTAAAGTTATCGGGGTGACTGCATACCTTGTCTGGACCGACAAAAAGAAAATAGTAGCAGTCACCGCACTTAGGTTTAAGGAGTTTATCTGACATTTTTGCCGCAGAGGCAGTCGGCACAGCACCCTTCGCACTTAGGCCCATCTAAGTTCAGGATGTTTTGTCCACATACAACGCAGAAAATAATAGGGGTAGGAATGAATGAGTAACCAACTAATATGCCACAACCTTTGCAGTGTATAGTTTTCATCTTGCCATCCTTGTTTTTAACCATGCTTTTTCTGATTCAGTCAAACCGCTGAAAGGGCAAACCTCAAGATCATCTATCTCCAACCCATAGAGGCTCTCCAAGTCTTTACTCGACACAAACTTATGTATAGTGTTGCCTGAAATAATCTCAGTTGACCGGACGCAGCGGCACTCTAAGTTAGGGTCAGAGAAGACAAGTTTGCTTACCATAGTTATTTTGCAAACTTCAGTGCAGTAGATATGGATAAAAAGTTTGTAGACTTTCAATGTCTTTTCCCCCCACGCATGATGAAGTTTAGAGCGTTGCGTTGCCGCCCCAGGTCTTGAGACATAGAAGCAATGATACGCTCTAGAAACAGCACGGAACACTCAAGGCTATGGATTTTACCGTGGATCACCATAAAGGAAGGGCCAAATAGCTTCCTCTGTTGTGCTACCATCTGGCGGTACTCCTTGTCACTTTTGCTCTGCATTCAAGCCCCCTTTATGTTCAACTTCTTTAAGGATGTCGTTTATCGTCCTTGCTTTCACAGCCGTAAGAACAGCCTCAAGGCACTCGATAGCCCAGACTACGTGTTTAAGGAGTGTCCCATCGCTTTCATCCTCTAGCCCTGAAATCTGGACTCCCATTACATCGTCTATGACCGTCTTACCGTGTTTCATTTGTGTTCCTCGATATGGGTTAAAAACCACTTGTTGCCTACCTTGCAAAAGGGGCAGTTGCGCTCCATCAAATTTCCTTTCTTTGACTTAGTTACTCTCTCTACCATTTGAGTACCGCACTTGTGGCACCAGACTTCAGCAGGCCACCACTTACCATTTGCCATATACATTCCTGCACATTGGGCAGAAAGCTTCAGACTTCTTGATAAGCCAACCCTGTGCTTTAGCCCTTTTGATAACAGCTCTCTTAGTCTTGTCTCCGCCCACTACCCAGTTAGGGCAATTGCTGCAAAACAAATCTACCGTGATAACGAAACCTAGCATACTTACCTCAGATAGTAACTATCGGCACCGCTTATTTAAGCACTCAGGCATCGGGTCCATCTACCCACCACTCACAGCCACAGTTAGTACAGACATAGTTTTCATCTTCAAAGGCACCATCCGAAGACTCCCAGACACGGTAATGGACAGTCTGCTCACCACACTTCCGGCACAGCAACTCAGTCTCAAACCACTTGCAGCCTATGGAATTCATGAAGTCTACCAAGTCACTTTTCTTCTCTTCCATTATCTTTCTCCCTATGGCACTTGCAGTTACAGGTGAGTATTCCTAACCCCTGGTCGCTTGCGCACCTCCAAGCACTCAACTTTCTACAGCCTGAATACTTACACCTATACTCTTCTAGCGGGGCCATCAACTGATCCAAGGCACTCTTTTCTTTTTGCATCGGGCGTCCTCCTTTTGCGATCCACTATAAACCCGCGCCCAGAGCCGGTCAAGCTCTTTTTTATTAAAATCCCTGTTAAGCCTCTTTTCGGTGTAAAAAATAAAAAATGGGGTCAAGTGTTCCACGGAATGGCATATATTCACAAAAGACTATATATAAGCCTAGTGCGGCTTGAGTTAACTTTGTAC